>Ga0214543_1004709_pt1 | contig 25686 bp, 13 predicted proteins | sample CNSS2metaG_FD_160094 | JGI IMG/M metagenome (GOLD analysis project Ga0214543, IMG submission 160094) | Root nodule microbial communities from cowpea collected in UCLA plant growth center, Los Angeles, California, USA - CNSS2 | ecosystem: Host-associated > Plants > Roots > Nodule | place: USA... | reverse complement strand
ATTTGATATCTCCAAAAAATTTATACATTTTTTTTGTGTTAAATATATTTTTAGTTTCTAAGCTTTAACGTGAAATTGAAATTTGTCCTTTGAACTTTAATATATTTTGGTCCCTAAATTTTTGAGATGAATTAATATAATTCTTTTAATCCAATTACGTAAAATTTCTTTTAAAATGTAGATGTGTTTCATCCTGGCATTAAGTTGTTTATACTATTTGACGCGTTCTCGTTTCAATATCTACTAAAAAATGTAGTTGACTCATAAAATATGTAATGTACTTGGATTAAGATGACTATATTCATTCATTTTTAAAGTTTGAAAACTAAAATATATTAAAGTTTCGGACAATAAAAAATTTCAGTTTTATGTCAAAGTTAAAAGATCTCTAAAATTTTGTCTGGAGATCTCTCACTACTCATGAAGAAAAATTTTCAAACTTAATCTATGAAGTTGTTTGACAAATTGCTTGTCAAGTTAAAAATTATTGTTTGAGTATAGATTATCCACACCGACAACCGTGATCATGAGCAAAAATTTTAAACACACAATTTACTTATTTTTTTTTTATATATTTAACCTACTATCACAATATTCACATACTTTCTAGAAAATGTATTTAAATATTTAATAATTTTATTATTTATAATTTTAAAGTTACCATTTTAACATTATATTTTTATTTCTATTAATTCTATTAATTTATTTTAAATTGTTTTCATTTTATTATTTAAATTTATTTGAATTTAATTCATTATTTAAAATCCAATAAATAAATAAATATAAATCAATTATTTTTTAATTATTATTATTTAACCTACTTTCACAATATTCATATACTTTTTTTTTTCAAATTAATCTAAATAATGTATTAAGATATTTAATAATTTTATTATTTATTATTTTAAAATTATCATTTTAACATAATATTTTAATTTCTATTAGTTATACTAATTTATTTTAAATTGTTTTTATTTTATTATTTAAATTTATTTGAATTTAATTCATTATTTAATAATTTTATTATTTATTATTTTAAAATTACCATTTTAACATAATATTTTCATTTCTATTAGGTCTATTAATTTATTTTAAATTGTTTTTATTTTATTATTTAAATTTATTTGAATTTAATTCATTATTTAAAACCCTAAAAATAGATAGATATAATTTTTTTTAGTTATTATTATTATTTATTTAAAATGAAAATTTTAGGTTATAATTCAATTTGAAAAAACTGAATTCCTAAAAAGGAAATTTGAAGGTTAAAATTTCCCTCTCCAAAACTGAGTATTACACATGTACAATGAATAAGTATATTTAGGATTAAAAAAAAAAGGTTTTACAAGAAATTTTTTCAAAGAGACTACGGTCAAATTATATTAATCTAGGGGTAAAAGAAATTTGAACACTACAATCTTATAAGACATTTGTATAGAAAAATCCAAACATTCACGTGTAAATGTTCATAATATAACATAAATTAGATAAAGTGTTGTCAGACTCTTTTAATTGAAATACATGTCATTACAGTTTGCCGAATCTAAGGATACATTTCATTTAGTTTATAGGAGTTCAAATAAGAATTCTTAAAAATTAAAAAACATAAATCTCTATCTACAAACTACACTCATATTTACCAGAGAAGAATAAATTTGGCACATCATCAAAAATTAACTATTTGATAAATAATCTAAAATTAACTATTTGATAAAATTAACATGTGCCATAAATAATATTATTTATTCATTTTAAAAAAATTGCAATCAACATTGAAAATAGTATACTAAACTTAAATTAAAAAAAATCTAATAATACTGCTAAAAACAACTTTCGTAAAAAAAAAAAAGAAGTAGTAGGTGTGAGAGAAAATGAAGTGTCAAAATACACAGAAGTCACCGTCCATGCGGGTTATGCTATTATGCGCCTTGCTTCTCCACACGACAAATCACCAATTTGGTCCTTTCAATGCACATCTCACTGGTTATTACATTCTTCGTAATTTGATAAACATATCTTATCAAATTCGAAATATCTTATTTTTAATTTTTTAAACTTTTTTTCTTTAACTGATATTTGTAATTTAAATTCAATTTTTAGTTTTAAAAATTATATAAAAGTAAATAAAATTTATTTGTAATTAAATTGTAAAAGTTATTTATATTTATTTTTATAATTGTAATTTTATTAATTTTTTTTTATCAAAATACACGTTTTACGTATGTCTTTACTAATATATTATAATTAAAGTTCAAGCGTTATTGGTATATGTTTTTAATTGTTTTTATTATAATAAATTTTTTATTTAATTGTAAATTTTTTTAATTATTAAATTAAAAATTCTTAATAAATAATAAAATATTTTTTACAAACATATAATTATAAAGTAAATATTTTTAATTTTATAAGTAATTTTTTAATTATATAAATGAGTTTTTTCTTTAATTAAAAATAATTATTTGAATTTAAAAAAAGTTTTATGACGTGAAAACAGATAATCTCTTGTTATTTTTCTCCAAATTTATATGTTACGTAAAAAATATTACTATAATTATAAATAATTAAAATTAAAGTTGAATAAAATTAAGATTATTATAACTAAGATATTAAAATTAAAATTATATATATAGTTAACAATAAAATTAAGGATATTAAAATTAATTGATTAGAGTCACGGAAAAAAAGGACTAAAATTAAAACTATGACAAATAAATAAAGTTGTTTAAAAAGTATGTAAGATTCTTTACAAAATTTAAGTTTAATATATCAAAATAATTTATATTCATATTTTTTATATTTTTATTTCAGAAATGATTATAAAAAAATTATCAAAATATTGTCATAATTCTCAAATTAAATTCATTATATTTTTGTCTTATGATTTTGTTCTATCATGTTCTAATGTGTTAATTGCATTCATCAAACATTAAAAGTGCAATTTTTTAGTGTTTTTTTCAATTCTAATTTTCAACTAAAATATCAATACATTAATATTTTGAAAACCGAAATTAACACTATAAGTTAAGTTAGGCATGACTTGAAAAACTCAGCTGAAAATAAATACTACTAAAATAGCACATTTAAAATATCACAAGCTAAAAAGGTAGTATAATTCAGTCAACATAAATAATTAATAAATAAATACATTTCTTCACAGTCACCTTGATTCACTCCCTCTCCCTCTACACTCATTCTAAGACTATCTCCACTACACTTTTCTCACTTGTATCCATTTTCAGGTAATTTATCATTTTTTTAAACCAAGAAAATTCCCAATTTTTTCATATAACTAGATCTGAATTTCCAATTGTATAATAAAAAGTGTATCTGATGATTCTTTTGTTTCAGGATCAATGCGGGAGGAGCACGTTGTTTTATCTGTTGTTGATCCTCTTCTTGCAGCACCTTCAACTTTGCAACCTGAGCTCGGTGGTGATGACCGAGATTCACTCGTTGAGGGTGCTACTCATGTTAATGATGTTGGGGAATGTGATACTCTGGAAGAGCAGGAACAAGAACACGAAAAAGACCTTACCCTAATGGTGGAGTGTCGCATTTGTCAGGAAGATGACACTCTTCAAAATTTGGATATACCCTGTGGATGCAATGGAACCTTGAAGGTATTTTTATACTAACTTTCCCATGTGCGAACGAGGATAGTAAACAATAAAATTGAGGCATTTTTGGATTGTTGCTTCTTGCATATTTTTAGTAAGCAATGGGTACAGTAGATTGTTGCTTTCTATGGGAGGATGAACTATGCTAGTTAGCAGTGAACTCTTTGGGAAAAAAAAATACAAACATGGTGCTTGTAATAAATGGCTTCCTCTTTTTTGAATCAATGCATCGGATTTCAAAGGATTGGCTGTTTTCAGCAGTTATTGTGTGTGCAAGTAATTTGGACTGCATGTTGATGTGAAGTCGAATGAGATAGTGGATAGTGTGAATTGCAATAGTTATATTCTTTTCTCATAACTAATAACACTTATTGATGTAGTATAGTAGTCGATCAATTGGCCATTGCTTTGCCTCCCGTTCCATCTCTTTGCACACTCTGAAAATTGACAATTGCATCAACATATCCTTTTTTTTTTGTTTTTTTGTACAAGTTTGCTCATAGGAGATGTGTTCAGCTATGGTGCTACGAGAAGGGTGATACAATTTGTGAAATCTGCCATCAGGTGACTTGTTGAACACTTAGCATTATCTTGGTATATTAGCGCTAAGAAGCATATTGTAATTGACATGTATCTTAGCTTTAGTTGTCTTTTGGTCATTATTTTAAGGATTTTTATGCTGATTTTCTTGTGGCTGTGTATGAAGTAGGGGCTTGCTGGATAAACCCAGCATATTGATAATTTTCTTGTGGATTATATAGCTGTTAGCTTTGCTAGTGATCTCTGATTTGAGAGACTGTGGGAAACCCTCATGAACATGACAATAATGATCGGAGTATGTATTGACAATTTTTAATTCTGCCCTGTTCATAATTGTTTTGGGAATCATGTCTAACATTGAGGCATTTATAAAGTTATCAGTGTATTTTCTGTTCTTCTTAGATGTTTAGTATGCAGGTTCCAACATCATGTGTATACAACAAATAAGTCTTAGGACCTAACTCAACCCATGACTCGACTGAAAAGGTAAGGTCTACTTAGGTTATATGACTAAGGGATGTGCCTCCCACACCCAACACAATGAGGGTGCTGCAGGCTGCAATGAAGGCAGACCAAAGCGTTAAGGTGGGCTGGGGTGGTCACAATTAAGACTAGTTTCTAACAAAATTAATTTTATGGAGAATCTCAATATAGGAAAACAAACATGCCCTGAAAGGTTAGAGAAAAAAAAGCAAAGTCAGAAACAATAGATGGCTGTTAGCAATAGGATAAAAGAGAGATGAATGAATTTTAAGTACCAAATTGATTAGATGGAACAACTACGAAATCATAGGGCCAGAATATTGCATTTATTTACTTTCTCAGATTAAGTTCTAGTTTTTTCACAGAAAAGTTTTCTTGACATTCAGCCATTCAAACCTGGCTATTCTGCGACAAAAACTGTCTACCATCCTGGAGATACTTCAATTGATATCAGGTAATTCCACCTTTTTGACTGTTGATTTGATGTTATTCTTTTTAATATACACAAGAATATTTATATTTATATATGTAGATATGGTGGCAATCTCGCCTTGCTTATTTGTTTACCTTCTAGACTTCATTATATTGAGTGAGACTAAGTGTAAGAGATCTCTGATGGAAAGAGTGGAGGAATTTGTTGGGGGCTAGGTGGGTTTAAGATTATTTATTAGCCTTCTTCCCTTTTATGCTAGTCTATATCCATTTTTTTATGTAGTTTATATTCTTGCTATATTTTGAATACCTCTTGTTCAGGCTAAACTATCATTATCTGCTCTGTCCTGCATCTGGTTTTATGTCTTAACATAAGCTTCTGCATATTGGACAGTGATGACTGGGAAAGCTCTAGTATTCCTTTAGATTTGCACAATTCTCGACTTTTGGCAATCGCAGCTGTAGAGCACCAAGTTCCAGAGATTCGTGAAGGTTATGCCTATGCTGCTGGCACTAGTGGAATTACATTATGGCACTCTGTTGGTCTAATTGTAAGCGTTTTTAATTTGTTCATGAAGTTCAATAGTATGTTTTTCAAATCTTTTATATTAGCCATGAAAATTGACATTCTTAAATTTTTTCTTTCCTAACACTTTAAGAAATTGTAATTTAAGCTTAACCCAACTTCATTAAACTAGTCTGATGAAGTGAGGCTTGTTCCCATTTATATATTGTAATTTGATCATATCTCAATTTATACACCAAGGATTGAACATCTCGAGTATGGGACTAAGAGGAACTAGGTAACAAATAACGTGATAGACTCAACAAATTTGACTAAGATAAATTCTGAATGACTCTAATACTATGTTAATACTATGTTAAAGTATAAGGAAGGGGGAAACATTGAGCTGAAACCATATGTTTTTGAGACTACACGAATGCTTTATTTATATTGAGAAAAAGATATAAATACAATAAATCGATAACATTTGATATTCCCTAATAACAAAGATATGATACAGGAGTAAATAAAAATGTTTCTATAATAGATATATAATCTGGATATTCCTGATTATATAGGTTCAACTCTTTATTTCTATAATTATAACACTCTACCTCAATATGTGCCTAGTTGTTACACATAATCAATCCTCGGTCTTCTTAGAGATTTGGTGAATATGTCAGCTAATTGGTCATTAGAGTTGACAAATATAGTAGTATCTTCATACTCTAGTTCTTATCTTAATAAAATGATAATCCACTTCAATATGTTTAGTCCTCATGGAAGATAGGATTAGTGGCAATGTGTAATATTGTCTGGTTGTCACTATTAGAATAGGTCATCTTAAATAGACTTTATTGAAAAGCTGCAATATGCTTTCTGATGTACCTAAGTTTCTAGATGTGATCTTTCTTATTGTTTTCTCTTTTTTCCCATTCATTGTATGTGAACTTCCAATGTCATTATAAATATGAGAACTTAAGAGAGCGGAATCAAGCTCTCAAATTTATTATCTATTCTTTTATATTTTTTCTCAATTGTCAGATACAAGATGCATTGGAGAACTTTCTTCAAATTTAAGCTCTTTGATGAGTTGTTTTATCATGGTCCTATATTGTGCTTTTGTAGTTGACCTTGTCACCACATCTTGTTTCGTCCTTTTCTCTGATATTAAATTACCCCCAACAAGAACACAATTCCTTGGAGTGGAGCGTCTCTAGCTTGGTGACCCTGCCTAGTCTACATCAAAAGGCCCAACAATTCCAGTCTTGCCTTTATTTTAAATGAGGTCTTTTTAATATATTTTAGGATCCGTACAACTACATTTCAATAATCTTGACAACTGAGAGTTTAAAATTGACCTATTACGCTCATTGCAAAGACGATACCGAGACGGGTCATAGTGAGGTAATTTAGCTCACCAACTAACCTTTTGTATCTCCTAGGATAAAAATTACAATCCTCTTTAGTCAGGTACAAGTTTGACATTTGGATCCATTGGTTTGTCTACACGCTTAGCATCTATAATTATTGTGTCTTCTAGAATATTAAGAGCATATTTTCTTTAAGATATGACCAAATCATCCATGGATTGCGCCACTCCTATACCAAGGAGATATTTTGTTATCATTTCTTGCGAGAACAATGTTATCCACGTACACAATGAGATAAATATATCCTTGGGGAGAATGATGATAGAACAAAGAATGATCAACATCAATTTGTTTCATTCCAAATTGTTGGATGACTATCCAAAAATGTTCAAACTATTGGGGTGATTGCTTGAGACCATACAACGAGTTGTGTAGGCAACATACTGTATTAGATGACTCCTCAGTTTTTGATATTATTCATAGAGGAGCAATTGCTTTTAAATAGAATATAAAGACATAATAACTAAAAGTCCTAATTTATAATGGATATAATCTATTCCTATAGTTCAAGAGCAATGATCTTGTACAATAAATATAAAATGTACTATCAACCTATTAATCCTCCTAATTATCCTCTAAATCATGGAATGCATTTAATTTCTAATTATGTAATTAAACATTTACAGCGAAATATTAACTGCAACATAAATCATGTGATTTTGACACTCCCCTCAAGTTGGTGAGTGGACGTCATCCATTCCAACTTGTCAACAATAGATTGAAATGTAGCACCACTTAGCCCTTTTGTCAATATATCTGTAAGTTGATTTCCAAAGGATATAGATGGTGTACATAATGTCCCATTATCCAATTTCTCCTATGAAGTGTCTGTCTACTTCAACATGCTTAATTCTATCAGACAAACCAAGCGAGCTTCAAATATGTTAGGAAATACTATAGGTTCCCCACACATTACTATGTATTAATGCAAAAGGGAACAACCATTCTTTTATTACTAGAGGGAAAGTTAACATGTTTGTGCTTTGCAAATTCACTAGTATCACAATGAAACATTTTTACATCAACTTCTTAAAATAAATTTGGAAACATAATATCTAAGGTGCTTTTTGATGGATCGCTTAAACAAAGGTGGTATAACCAGGTTTTTTCTTTATTGGAAAAAGTGGTTTCTGACAACAAAGACAAATGATTTTGACTCTTAGAGCTACATATCTTGTTAGTATCCTCTAAAAGGTACAACCAATTATCTTCCTTAGCAAGTCCAATCATCTTCCGTATTCACTTGTAGGATTAAATGTAAATCTATTTTAAGCTTGTGAGAGAAATCTAATAAGCCGATAATTTGGGCACATTGTTAAGCATCCTTTTGAATGGGATTCTAATTTATCATACTATCTCCTTTTTCAACAACAGTAATGAAAGTTTCATCTGCAAGTGTAAATTTTTTGTTTCTTGGACAAGGTCTATAAGATATTAACTCAATAGATGATTGAGTCATGTGGTTTGTGGCTCTAGAATTAACTACCTAGACACCTTCTTTAGAGGAATTTGACATTGAGTGCATAAGAGTAAGGAATATTACCTACAAATGCCAAGGAGCAATTACCTGAATTTGCAGGTTTTGTTAATGTGACTAGCAACCCCTTTAATTTCATAATGTGTGTTGAACTCTGTAGTGGGTCGTAAAGAATTGCTTTCTGTTGGGTGTAGTTGTGCCATATGGACTTAAGTATGTCCTCCACCTGGAATTCCTTTAGGTGTCCAATTCCGGTTTGGATTTGGAAGCTTACTATGAAATCTCCAACACTTGTCTCAAGTGTGTCGCAACTTCTTACAATAGGTACACAAGAGGGAGTCTTTATTATCTCCTTTAGGTATATTAATTCTTCCTATTTCCAGATGAAGTGAGCGGGCCTTGTCCAACTTTCTTCCCCTTGTTTTGTACAAGCAAGGCTGAACTTTCAGTTGATGGGGTTTCCAACATTACTCCTCTACGGGTTTCTTCAGCCTATGACACAATCATTGTCTCATTGAGTGGGGAGAGTCCTTCCTAGCACTTGAATTCTAACACAGTCAAAAATTGGTAGATGCTATCATTCTCCTTTTAGCGTTTGAGTAGATCAACATCTTCATTACATTCATAATAGTCTTAACTCCTGCCACAAATTTTGTAGTATATGGGCTCCCTCACTGGCTGAGTAGTTCCCTTGTTTTGTATTAGTGTTAGAGACTCTCATCTTAATCTCATAGATTTGGGCAGCATCACCAACTAATACTGCAAGTTACAAACCGAGTATTACTTGGAACACGACCATTTTTGGCTAATAACCAAGTATTATTTGAACGCTCAACCACTTCTGGCTTAAAATCTTAGTATATTTTAGAACACATCCACTCCTGGCCAAACAACCCCAATATTTTTAGAACACAACCACTCTTGACTAACCCACTTAGTATTGTTTGGAACGTAACCACTCTTGACTAATAAAACGTATTGTTTGGATATCAAACACCTCTGACTAAGACACTGAGTATGTTTTGGAACACAACTACTCATGGGTAAACAAACTAGGTTTGTATAAAGATGCGATCAAATAGATCACATGGATTTGCTCACTAGAGAGTGCTAGCATCTTATGATGTACACAATTATATGAACTTTCTATGCAAAGCTTTCAAGAGAGCAGAAATATTTTTACAGTGTTTTGGCATTTAGCAATCATTCATTGCTCTGTCTTCTTCAAAGGAAATATTTATTTAGTTTGGAAGAATGAGCGGTTGCAAATCCCTTTATGGTTGTTGGGAGATTTTAAACTTACATGGTTTCATCTTCTAGCATCTGACGAGCATGGACAGAGAGATGCATTAAATGTCAATCTCCTTTTCAAGCAACATCCTGATAGATGACAATATTTATCAACACTAGGTTAGAGAGCTTTTTACTCAAAACGAAGTAAAAGAAAAGAATATACAAGGCAAATAGCTTGACTATAGTTAACAAAAGCTGTGTCAAGATGGTTGTTGAGACAAAAATAGCTTTAACTCGTATCCCAAGTAATCTTAACCTAAATTTATGCTTTGTGAATTATCTGGGGAACATGTTCAAGAATATTTTTGTTAGGTACAATGTAAGCTTAAAGACATCTATTAAAGTTTTCACTTATCGAATGAAGCAAAGACTGCAAGGTGCTGTATCATCTAGTAGACGAAGTACTTGTATCTTGCAAGATCTGCATTTTTGTTTTATAATTCATCATCTTCAAACGAAGCATCTTCATGTTTTATACTTTGTTGTGACAAACATTAATCAAAACTATGAGGCTGATGGACTTTGCTCTAACACATCTATGATAATGTTTTTAAATGTTACTAGAGATGGATCAATCGAGAATATAGGAGCAACTGATGATTCAGTAGTAGAAGTGGAATACTCTTCTCAAAGCTAACAATATGGTTAGAAAAGATAGGAGAATCTATTCTGGAGGTTGATATGGGGTTGGAAGACATTTTCTTTTTCTGAAAAGCTAGAGGGAAATAAAAACTTAGTAGAGGGTATCAAAATAGTGAAAGCGAATCTGGGAGAAAAGTTTGCTGAAACAAATTCTTCAAGAGAAAGTGGGTTTACAAGACGATTTGAAAAAGATTCTAGATGTCATTTTCAGAAAGTAAAATTTAAGTCTAAATTAAGCTCACAAAACTGGCTTGATAAGGTAAGTTTGTACCTACTTATATATAATTTGACCATATCTCTAATTGATGAGGGATTTTCAACACTAACATCATCCATTGGACCACTGCACCTTTTCTGATCATTGTCCTTCAAATATATTTATGTATGCGTATGTGGTACCTACCCATGTATTTCTGTTGGGTGTAGGGTTACAATATTGTATTTCTCGTGTTTACTTTTTTGGGTGTAGTGTCTGATGGGTGCTTTTTGTTATGTTGTTAATTCTTATATGGAAAGAGATCCCTGTATTTTTAAAACCTTATATATTAAATGGTTTTCCTGGTGCAATTCCTTAATTTCTGTGCCTGGTTCGTTTGCAAAATTTGCAGTTAATGGCTCTTTTACTTCTGAGGCATGTTGCTCCCCTCTTCAATGCTGATGTGGAGAAAGTTTTAGCGTATTTTTATGTAAGTTATAATCTAAATGATTAACCGTGGTGCTATATAGCTGATTGGTTGATTTCATATACTTAATGTTTTCCAGTTTTTCTTTCTTCGTGCGGCTGCTGTTGTCCTTCCTTGGTATCTTATAGCCTGGATAATTCGCGTAATACAGCATCAAAGGCAAAGACAAGTTACTACCCTGTGCTTATTCTAATATTGAAATATGTGTTATTTTCCCTTCCTTTTTCCGTTTTTCATATTTTGATTAATCATATGATGCCAATTGGTAGACCATTAAGATTATAATATTTAAGTGAGGGTATCAATTTGAATTGCAACAATCTATGGTGCACATGGCATGATTCTCTTATCACTGGTGAAAAACAATGTGAAACTAAGCTTCTTGCCTGTCTATAGTCTCTACCAGAGACCTGGAAAGTTGATAGTGATTGCAGGCTAAGTTTTGATGATGGGAAATGTTTTTGTCTGGGTTCTATTCTCAACATGTACTTATTATTCTAGTACATCTTTACTTTGTGCTTTTTATTTTTCTTTGACGAACTAACAGAATCATGTATTTATTTTGGATCAGCAAGCACCTGAAGAACTTGCATTTATGCTACAAGCAGACGAACAAGGTTAGCAGTTTGCAATATCACCAGGATCTATTTTTCACTGATTAATTCCCGAATGCCATCCCTAATACAAGGACCTTAAAAATTGTGGTTGGATCAGTAGCGCAACAGAATAAGATCTGACGGCTCTGTATCTGGTTCTCCATTTGTATCTTTCTCGGGTTATAATACCCCACCTCCCTCCCTCTCTCACTCTTTCTTCTGTAAATAGGTATATTATACATCGTCTCATCAGCCCAAATACAGCTTATACAGCTGCTAATCGGGAAATTAATGTTAACAGGAAATGTTCTTCAACTATGAAAATATCTGTATACAAATTTGTAGTTTATTGATGTCTTGATATATTTTGAAAATAGAATAAATTCACCAAACATGTTTGAAACCTTATTTTGGCCTCTTACTATTAATTTTTAGTAATGGTGAAGAAGTGTAGTTTATGTTAACCTGCCTAATTTAAAATAAGCTCTCTGGGGGTAGCAGAACTGAAAAGGGAAACTGGTCATTGATTTCTATCTTCGGACAAATTATTTGAATGTGCTGCTGAAGCATTCTCCCAATAGCCAAGAGTGACCTGGTTAATAGTTTTAAATTACGGTTGCAGTTTCATGCAGTTCTTGAAATTTTGTGAAATTTCTGTAGATGGGGCTGTAATTGTAGTTGCGATGCAGTTGTGGCGATTAAAAAACCGGGTTGTGTCCGTAATTGTGGTGTCGGACCTGCACTTAAAACCATAAACCATGTAGCATGGTAGGTGAGGTACTTTCAGAGTTCCAAGTTTATCGTCAAGGCAATTGTCAGTTTTGTTCAATGCAAGATTGATATAGCATTTTGTTGTAGGTAGAGGTGTTAAAATGAGTATAAATGCATGAATCAAAAAATTTTGGCTTAAAATCTTAGTATATTTTAGAACACATCCACTCCTGGCCAAACAACCCCAATATTTTTTAGAACACAACCACTCTTGACTAACCCACTTAGTATTGTTTGGAACGTAGTCACTCTTAATAAAATGTATTGTTTGGATATCAAACACCTCTGACTAAGATACTGAGTATGTTTTGGAACACAACTACTCATGGGTAAACAAACTAGGTTTGTATAAAGATGCGATCAAATAGATCACATGGATTTGCTCACTAGAGAGTGCTAGCATCTTATGATGTACACAATTATATGAACTTTCTATGCAAAGCTTTCAAGAGAGCAGAAGTATTACTTTTGAAGTATTTCAATTAGTTAAATTAGAAGGAATTCAAATATCCTCAAAAAAGGTAGAATTTGAAATTCTTCTCACTCAACCTCACACTAGACTCAACCCCAAACGGACCTGGCAAATCCGACAACCATGACAGGCTGGGTTGGCTAGACACTCCAGACGGATCAAACTGACCTGACAATACAAACGGGTCGAGCAAACTCGATGACTTAGAATGGGCCCGATGACCCAGATAGATCGGGGTGACCTGATGACACATACAGGTCAGGCGAGCTTGACAACTCAAACAGGTCAGCGGGTCCGATGGCCAAGCAGGGTGAGTACAAAGGTTGGCATGAGATTTGTATGCATGATAAGTATTACTTGGTTGGTGGAATATGAATCGTATGTGGTTACGACGTAATTCCATGAGCCTCTAGGTGAGACTTCATGGTGGTGCCTCAGTTGATCGGGACGTAATTCCATGGCCCCTGTTAGTGGGAGTTCATGGTGGTGCCCCATCTAAAATGCATGTATTTTTTTTGAAGTATTTCAATTAGTTAAATTAGAAGGAATTCAAATATCCTCAAAAAAGGTAGAATTTGAAATTCTTCTCACTCAACCTCACACTGGACTCAACCCCAAACGGATCAAATTGACCTGACAACACAAACGGGTCGAGCAAACTCGACGACTTAGAATGGACCCGATGACCCAGATAGATCGGGGTGACCTGATGACACATACGGGTCAGGCGAGCTTGACAGCTCAAACAGGTCAGCGGGTCCAATGGCCCAAGCAGGGCGGGTGAGCCCGATAACCTACACTGGTTTAGCGAGCCAAATGACTTAGAAGTGTTGAGCGAGATGTGTCGGACAGCCCAACGACCCAACCTACCTGTTGACTAGACAAGCCTGACTGACTCGATGACCTAGTCGGGCTTGACCAACCCGACAACCTAGATGGGTTCGACAACTCGGGCGATACCGACTGGCCCGACGACCTTGCTAGGTCGGGTCGCCCCAACGACACAGACTTGCTGGGTGTGCTCAATGACACAAACATGCCCGACAACCCAGATCGGTCGGCGACCCAACGATCTAGTGGGTCCAAGTCAGGCCAACAACCTAGATGGGTTGGGTCGGGCTGGGTCGACGAACTTGACGGGCATGACCGGCCCATATGGGCCAGGAGGCTGATCAGGCTTGTCTCGATCGTCGAGCCGACCTAACCTAGCCCATTTGGGTTTCCTGGTTCGACTGAGTCGTTGGGGCGACCTGACCCATCTAGCTCGTCGAGCCCGTTTCCAAATTTATCATGAACTCAAAACATAATTAAGCCTAAAATAAATATTTTTAAAAGGAAATTTTATCTCACAAGAAATTCAATTATTTTATCCAAACAAGAAATTGAAATGTAAGGTATTTTAATTTCTTTATCCAAATAAGTTATTTAGAAAATGAAGGAAATTTAATTGCAAGCAATTCAAATACAATACATTTCAATTTCTCAGCATTATTGAAATGCTTCATCCAAACAAAGGTAAAGGAACTTCGAATTTACCAACAATAGTTATTTTCAATCTTTTCATAGTTTTTTTATTATAATTATTTATTACTTAGAATATTGTTCAATAATATTTTAATAATTTGAATGTTTATTTTTTTTTCAATTATATAAATTTAAAAGTTTCCTTTTTAATTATCATTTTTATAATAATGTTTGGTGAATATTTTGATTGTCGTGTCGTAAAATATAGGATTAAATATGTTTTTGATCCCTCAAATTAGTAAAATTTGGAATTAGTTTTTCTTGAAAACCTTTGACTAATTTAGTTCTTCATCTTTAAAAAATACGTGAATTTAATCATTTTAACCAAATTTTGTTAAGTTTATCTGACGTTTCAAGCACATTTCATGATAGTATTTGAATTATTTACACCGTTTGACACATTTTCGCTTCAGTGTTAACTCAAATATTATCATAAAATGTGTTTAAAATGTCAAATAAATTTAACAAAATTTTGTAAGAAGGACTAAATCCATGCATTTCTAAATATGAAAGACTAAATTGATATAAAGTTTTGAAGAGGAACTAATTCCAAAATTCACTGAAACTTGAAAGACCAAAAACATATTTAACCCTAAAATATATTTTGTATTATAATAAATATAAATATATAAAATAAATTGAAACCACAAAAATATCATTATATTTGAAATTGAAATTTAATTCATAAAATTTTAAAATTTTATATAGTATTTACAATTTAGATTCCATACATGACTAGGACATAATAAAATCGCTAGAATTTTTGAAAAAAAAATTATAAAATCATGTAAATTACCTTTTTTCTATGCACCCTTCACCTTCTTGGTTGAATAAATTTTAATTAAAATAAAGTAAGGTATAATGCACGCGCTATATATATATATATATATATATATATATATATATATATATATATACTTTTGTAGAAAACAAAATCTATATCTCATACAATTTCACGACTCTCAATTTTAAACTATTTTTCAAAAGATCAGGAGTCAACTCACTTAATTTATCAATTACGTGTATCGAATTGAATTACAGAATTTCAAACTTGCCAACATAAAATAAATTGAGTTAAATTCAGTAATTTCTAACAGAATCTATAGTGAATTAAGTGATATGAGCTGAGGTGACTCTCTTTCACAACTTCCCCTGCTTTTATGCCAATTTTATGGACTCCATTGGCTGGCTACTTCAAAAAACTTTCGGACATGGCTAAGCCAATGCTAGAAGAAACTTTTTCAGAAAAATAAAAAATTTCACTTTTTATTTAATTTATCCACCTCAATATTTTAGAAAATTTAATTTAACAGTACAAAAAAACTGAGGGGCACATAAGATTCCTTTGAAAAATTAATAAAAACTGGGTCAAAGTTTTGGAGATCTTTTTTTCTGTTTTTTGGGTTTTCAGGACCAATCATCCTGACAATTGAAAACAATAAAAACTTTTCTAACAGTATTACTTCTGGTTCCTATGTAAAGAGATTATAGCATTGCTGTATTAAGCTAGGAATTCCTATGTGATAAGGTAGAATCATTTGATTCAAACCACTTATGGTTCAGAAACTATATTACCATTGATGAATCTTAAAAGCTGTATTGGTTAGAGAAGGTTTGTTTCTGAAAGCAACACTTCACTTATTTCTTTTACTTTTCTCCTTCACAAAACGGTCCGATATTTCTTTTACTTTAATACAGCTCTAAAGTGGTCACAAAGAATATCTTACTCCTTCGTTATCTTCTTCAATTCACTTCCCTATATTTCTTTCCTCTTTCACCGTTATTACTTCATTAAACATATGAAAGTGAAACCACATAAATTTATAGAATACAAAAAGAAAAACATTTGTGTGTTTGAGAGATGAGTTGAGTTGGTAGAAGTGTTTTGAATGTAGGCAATACATAGAGATGGAAGAAAAGCATAAAGGAAATCCATTGAGCACTAAAAACCATGACTAGCATTTTTATTGCATGGAATGAAGAGCTTGGAATTCTAAAGACTCTAGGCTTAAAGAAAGTGCTTCAACATGAAAGCCTGTTATTGGTTGCTTCATTTTTCATGGAGTGACTGCCATTCCCTACCTTCTTCCAAAATTCTCTACTTTTAATGCCTTTCTTCTGTCTGTTGCATTAACATTCTAAACATACTTTTACACACATTTCTTAATAAACATTTTTATATGAAAAGAATTAACAAAAGAAATCAAAGAAACCTCTTTATAAATTATCTTATGCCTAAAAGAAGTTATATATATGCATATGAGTTTCTACTGATATATTATTTTATTTTCTTGTATTTTTCCATTCTTATAAAACAATGTATCCAAAGATATATTTAAACATGTTACTGACATCTATCTTTAGTCTTGCCATGTCACCATTAATTTGGACCACATCCTACTCAAGAAAAGTTGATGCTATGAATGCTAATTGCTCTTTGTTCTGGTTTTCTTATTAAGGAATCTTTTAGTGAAGTTCATTTTGCAAAGTTAATTCTGATTAGAATTAAGTTTGAAGGGAAAAATATTTATGCTTGAGTATTTTTTTTTTTATTCTGAGAGTATGCTAGTAGTAAAAATCGTATAAAATAATTGGTTAGTTACTTTGAATAATTTTAACCAAAAAGTAAATTCTTTGACATGAGATTATATGTGAAAATTGATGTATACTCATGTTAATTGATATTTTAACCTAAATTTATGTAAGTCGAGTTGATTATGGAAGTAACAGTTTTTAAGATATGAGACAGTTATAAGATCCATTGATAATTGCACTGTTGAAGAGAAAACTTGTTCAAATTCTAAAAGCTCAAGTAGTATTATAGGACTTACTAAAAACAAGTTAAAAATACTCTTTGTGATTGCACCATTGGAGACGCACTTGCCAGTGAAAGAAAAACGGTTTCTTTGCGAGGAGGTTTGTTTTGGATCAAAATCACTTTTATGTTTCCATTAGATCTTCATTCAAGATAGATTGGAGATCCTACATCGATCACACAAGATAGAAATAATTTATCATATATAAGTGAATATATAAGTGAACATAAATGAATATATAAGTCTAACGTAAATCTTATTCAAAACATCTAAAATTTATTAGATTTGTTATTTGTCAGACCTATTATACCACCTATTAATAATGTGTTGAGAATCTTACATCGATCAAAGATAAGAAGAATTGATTAAGTCTATTTCTATTAATAGGTTGGTTTTTCATGGATTATGAGAGAATGCGGCTACTTCAATAAGCAAGATGCAGAAAATGATTCCTATTATTGGCATAGATGTCTTGAGGATATGGTACAATGACATGTCAGCAAGGGAAGATGACGTGGCAGCATAATAAAGTGTTTGAAGAGAGAGCTTCTTGGGTCTTTGTTTGGTGAAAAAGAGGAAGACAAATGATGGGGATCTAGGGAAACTGAATGGAAAGATACTTGGCTTCCCAAGGATATTGTTCCACTTAACTTTTATTCAAACCTGTCAGTGTCAATCATCTAAATCAGCCTTATATATTGCTTATATAGCATTTGCTTATGATTGGGGTGAATCTTAAACTTCCCTACATGTTCTAGGCTTCTTATGCTTTTGCTTTTAAACTTCCAAATCCCACAGAAGATAAACTGCAGGATTATCATTCCTTTGCCGCTATGATATAGCAGCAAGAAACAGAAGATATAAACACTCAGTTTCAAACCCACCACCTTCTCTTCTTTGCTTCAAGCTGAGAAGGCCTTTGTTCCTCCAAATTTTCCACAGCAAAAGAGATGAGTTTCTTGTCTTTAAGAGGGTTCTTTGTTTTAATCTGTGTTGGGATTTTAGCTTCTCAACCAGGCATGGTTTCTGGCCTCAGAAGCAAAGATCTTGCTCTGAGATGGGATCAGAGGCAATCACCACTTGCTCAAATAGCTCGTGCTCTAAAGGCTGTTGCAATGGAGGACTTGCAATCACAGTTGGATTTGGCACCTGCACCTTCACTAACATTTGATCCTAATCAATCAAACAAAAGGACAGTTCGAAAAGGGTCTGATCCAATTCACAATCGATGTTAACAGCTCAACATGCTGTGGTTTTGTCCCTTTTTTACTTTTCTAAGAATGACAAGTGAGTTCCCCAATGCCAAGATTGTTCTTTGCTTCGTTTAACAGTTTAATGAGGTTGGTCGGATTTCGAAGCTCTTCTCCTTCCCCATTGGTTTTTAGTTTTGTTGAGTCTATCTGTCAGGTGAAGAATTGCTGATGAAAAACATTTTGTAAAGAAATCAGGCATTGAAGAATAGCTAGATAGTTTCATGAATTGTTAGCTATCAAATACAGAATATAGTGGATTTCTCCCTCTCTCTCTGTCTCTCTCTCTCTCTCTCTCACACACACACACACACACACACTTGCTCTGTCTATCTTCTACTACACTAATATAGGTTCTAGAGGGAAACCAAAGTATGGAAAATTTGTGAATGCAATTAACTTTTTTAGTATGCAATCATTATAAAAACATTTATTCAACTAACAAAAAATCACCTTATAAATGGCTCATAAAATAGTTATTCCAAAAATTAACAATTCTCAGTCATGGCATTTTATGATTAGATAATAATATAAGATACATACACTTTTATACTCCAATTAAATTCATTTTAAGCACTCTTTCTAAGATTCATGCACCAAGAGGAAAAATGCTTGGACATTAAAATAAAAAATCGTTTTTTTTCCATCAACAAGATGAGTAATTCAGCAAAAAGAAGGAAAAATAAGTGAAAAAGAAACCAATGAAGAGAATGGGAGCTTGTCTCTTCCACTGGCATGTTGAACTTGACAGAGACCAAGGTTAACAGATCCTAACGACACATAATCTGGGAATTTCAGTTTGTCTTAACACGAAGCTGAGATCTCTGGTATCTGTTCTTTCTATGCAAATTGAACCTTATTGAAGATATCTTTCTTGCAACTTGCTGCCAAATCATATTCACTGCATCCCCAGGTTGTGATGGATACTTATACTCAAAGTGGGGTGTAATTTCCTTCAATCTTTCCCACATCTTGTTCCACTCTTCCCGTTTGATTGAGCGAAGGAGATTCAGCAGGTAGCCTTTCTTCACGGCATCAGAGGCACGCACAAATACAGAAAACTCTGAGTAGTCCAAAACATCTTCAAAGGGTAGCTCAATTTCATCACTGATGATCACAGGCACACAGTGGCTTACTATTGCGTCAAAGAGTCGATTCGAGGATGGGGTATCACCGGCAATGTTGAGGCAGAATTTTGATAAGGCCATGCCATGGCTTGCCTGATTGATCCCATTTCCTCCTATGCTCCCAAAACTGAAATGCACATCTTTCTCTTCTTTCAGGAGGTAGTACAGTTCTTGGCGAATGGCTCCTCCCTACAGGTTCAATATCATAAATTAACTAATTAAAATGAAGAAAGACTATCTTCCACATCTAGAATTAGTACAGTAAAATTGATGAGGGAAGTAGTATTGATGGAAAGAGGAAATTATATCATTTGTAACTATTCTCACAATACAGTCATAGTAGGATTTGTTTAAGTTTTAGTTTTTCAATGAATTGATGTGCCCAATATTTGTTCAGAGATGTTGACAGAAAAAACATTCAATAAAATTTAGAAATCAACCATCATGAGTCCTTTCCTATATTTGGAATCATGAAAATGTAATATTTGTACCACCTCTGAAATAAACGCTTGTATACACGCTACAGTGAACCTACATGTGCTGATTAAACTTGTAGAAGATGTATTTTCAACTAATGCATTATAGTTCATTAAGGAGAGATTATATATACGTGACTTCAGTCCAATTCACATAAGAGACGACACTACTTTTAACTCAAAATCTTAAGACATTGGATTAATAAATCTTTTTTTTTATATAACGTTTAATTTTGTCATTTCTACCCATATCTCCCTTTATAGGGTGACCTTTACTTAAACCAGTGTTGTTGTGGTTAAGGTGTTGTTGTTATCACAATAGTTTAAGCCGGTCACAAAGACAAAATCTTAAGACATTGGATTAATGAATCTTTATTTTTATATAACGTTTAATTTTGTCATTTCTACTCATATCTCCCTTTATAGGATGACCTTTACTTAAACCAGTGTTGTTGTGGTTATGGTGTTGTTGTTATCACAACGGTTTAAGCCCGTCACTAAGACAAACCATCGACTCGGATGACTCTGATACCACTAATGGTATAGAGGACATGAATAAAATAAAAAACAAAAGAAAGAAAAAAAAAATTCTCTATACACTATATCACTTATATCTCTCATACCTCATTTTCCAAACCCCCTAAAAATTCTCACCCAGCAATAGTCAGTTCAGTGAACCTGATATTTATATCTTGATTTACCTTCTGAAATTCAATAACAATAGATTTATATTGATATCTTGAGGTGCCAAAAAAATGGAGTTGAAGTTTTTTCTTAATTTATAATGCAGTACGAAGGATGAGAAGGACATGGAGATTGTTGCTAAAGGTGACGGTAGAATATTTGTCAAGTCTCAGTTCTCTATGTTCATATCACTTCCGTTAAAAAGGTGGCAGGGTAAAGTCAAGTACCTAGGATCAAATCTTACCTTCAAAAAGCACCAGAGGTGTAGTGTGTTCTTTAGCTGAGATGGTGACTTATATACAAGGTGAAATCGGTAAAGGTTCCTGAAAGATCTATTATCTAATCCATAAACCAAGAAGTGGTTCTTAATTCTTATATTCACCAAATTAACAAGTTAAGAAGCTAATGCACTTTGACATCTAGCCAATACACAATAAAATGCAACACAGGCCTCTTGCAAACCTTAAATGAGTATAATCAATAGCCAATTTATTTCATAAATGAAATTACCAAAAAAAAAACTGGGAATTGAATTGTAAAACTAGTCAATGTGAGATTTTTTTTCACAATAAGGCACTTATGCATTAAACAGATAACATGAGTGCAGCAAAAACTCACGTCTTTCCTGTATATTGCTCCCTGGAAATACACCAGTGTGGTACGTTCTTCATATGAAGCTGATTTAGCTCTTGGTATGGTGCCTACTAGGTGCCTGTAGGGGGCTATTACATCTTTCTTGATATTTGCTAATTGAGGAGGATACCTTCCGAAATCTGCAAGCACAAGCATAGCAGAACCCAATTTTTTTCTTGCATCCAACAAGCTGTTAGGATGGTGGGCTATAATCAGATGATCCTTCCCTCCTGAACGTTTCCATTCCTTCTGGTCCATCAAGAACTGCACTAATTTGTGTTGCAACATTTTGTTAACACTAACTTTTTCCTCTCCATGAAGCTTGGAATGCCTATTGTAACTCAGAGATGAGAAAAATGGCACAAAAATTACATCTGCTTGACTTGAATCCTGCACTCTGATTGCAGAGCAAGAATGACCAACATTAACAGTGTTTGATGACAGAAGATCAAGGGTGAGCCAGTACTCTATGCTGTGCTGCAAGTTCAGTCCACCTGGATAGCGTGGAATACCTTCAGGGTTATCCACCTCAGGCCATGTTTGATTCAAACTTCCCTTCCAACCCAATAACCCAAAGTGAAATTCTGGGGGCAAGTCATACATGAATACTCTCAATAAAGGATGAACTGGGTGAGATGCCACATTCATCTTCTGTACTGCAGAACTTGTTTTCTTGCTTGAATCAGAAGCTTGACAGTTGGATTCTCTGGACTTTTGTGATTGAAAATTTAAATCCCCAGAAGGGTATGGGGTGAGTACGTTCTGATCTCTCTTCAATTTTGGCATGAAGTAAAGTGACGCGTTATTGACAAGAATAAGTTCTAACACTGATCTAGGTATCAAAGAATGACTGCTAAACTGGAGTAGGAAAAGGGATGACAGAACCAAAAGGAACATAGAAATGATCATCACGTAAAATATAAACCTTGAGTGAAACATGATCTTCTCTGACATTGTTGAGGATCAAACAAGGTCCAATCAAGCAACCTTGCAGCGAATACAGGAACAAGAAAAAAGACTGAGAAGCTCAAAGGGTAAGCTATTTCCACAAACACAGAGCAAAAACCTTGATGGGGGTTATGGTTTTAGCAAGAAGCCCTTCTCGATCAGAATCCAAAGCTCAAATCCCTCAAACACAAATGACCATACCCACCCACTAAGGCTTCTCAGCCTTCTGCAGCGTTGAAGAAGATCTCCAAACAGTTCTCCTCACATGCAATGACTTGCACATACAAAGCAAAGTCAAACCCTCCACTTCTTACAGAACACACTGATTCAAACAGTACAATCCATCAACCAAAAATGCCAGTGAAATCCAACCTTCGTTGAGCCCAATCAAAACTAGCAACAAACAAACACCCCTAAACAAAAAGTTCTCAGCTTCAGCATTCCATTAAACACCCTAAGGAGATGCAATCATTAGAAACCCAAGAAAATTAAACAGGAATTGGCATCTGGGTAGACAAGTTTTATTTTTTATTTTTCTTTTGGGGTTGTGAAAGAATGGGTACCTGACGATAAAGGTTGATCCAGCACTCACTTCATCACTGTGCTAAGTCTTCACATTCAGACAGAGGAGAAAAAGAATAGACTTTCTTAGCAAAGGTTTATGTTTCGTTAGCGGTGTACGCATAACGTGTGCGAATTACGAGTTTCATCACACTCGTTTATTTTTCAATCAAAGTCTCAACCTTTCTTGCGGAATTCAAATACCCATTTAATTCAATGTATGTACATATAACACTTTCCAGTTCTTAATTATTTTATTCTCTTTCTGGGTGTTCACGTTGAACAATTAAGGCAAACTCTGTCTGTTTCTTACCGATCAATAACATTTGAATTAATATATAATTTAAGAAACTTAGTTTAAACGGTCATTTATGAGTAGAGATAAATATAAACATCTTTCACATTCTATATTATTTATAGTGATTAGGTTTTACGCCACCAATCAGGGAAATTAATCAATTTGAAATGTGGAGGAGTACGGTGTTGCATTGCGTCAAGTAATTTTTCTTCGACAAATAGTCAAAATCTTGAGGACAGTGGAAAATAATCTTACTAGTGAATATGCAACAACTTGTACAGTGAAAGTGACTCTTTTTTTTCTTTCTTTTTTTACTTTGTATTTCACTAGGAAATTGCTAGGTGTTATTAGGAATATGAATATGAATGGAGTTTTCCACCAAGAAAATAGAAATAGAAACTAACAAGAAAAAGACTTTGAATAGATGATTTATAGCATTTGGTTGATGTAGTAAAAGAAGACACCTGTAAAGTAAGCGAATAAGAAGGGAAAGAACCTTATTCTTTAAACTTTGTACACCAACTTGTTTATATTGTTAGAACGAATGATAAAGTATAGTGTTGCTTTATGGGTACATTATTTTTATATTTTGTCAATATTTTAGTAGGTCAGAAAATAGAAAATTAATTATGAAGGTAATACAATGAAATTAAGGAATAGCCAGAGCTCCTAATGCAGTGTCATTTTGTTTCACACAAATTTCAATCAAGTCAAAAAATATTAAATTGTTGAAAATAATTTAAGTCAGTTTAAGTTTTATGTCCAATAAAAATAATAAAATTAGTGTATGATCCCTTACAAATAAATGAAAAGATCATCAAAATTGATTAAATTATGATATTTAAGTATGCATAACCTAAGAAAACATTTTATTATTAGGGCAATTTTTTTGATTGAAACACATGATGATAAGGTGTCACTTGTCAGCCGACACAAAATGTTAAGAAACTTTTCTTTGTGGAAATTTGTTATGTAATTTTTTCTGGGCCTGAACAATTGAAATGACAACCTAATGAAAGTGTCTAGTTTACTTATTGTGCAGAAGAAGGTCATAATAACAAAGTCTACATTCGCTTAGTTAGGAAGAAATAAATCTCAATTACGTTGTGTTTATTCACTCCTTTTATAAGGTTTCTTATAATATGCTTACTCTCTTTTTCCTTCCAAAAAGGTTCACTATCTTTTGTTTTTATCGTTTTCTTTTTTTGGTAAGGCTCACTTCGGTTTGTTCCAGGAAAAATATTGGGCCTAGAAAGTGATAGCTTGAGGTAAGAAGTGGTTGTTGATAGGATGTTTCTTCCTGCACTCCCATCATTCTTAACTGCATCCCCATAATTTCTGAAATGACCGTTTTACCCTATGAAAATGTGACTTGTGGAAATATTTGTTTGGGAAGAAACTTTGCAGAATTTTTGAAACATGTTCTAAGACATGGTTTTTGAAATAAGATTTTCAGAATATATAACATATGAATGTATTTTTGAAACTGTTTTTTAATATATCAAAATTTCATATACGACATTGAAATTAAAATTATTTTGAATTGTATTATTTAGATTAAACGATTTAAATTTATTGAAATTTGAACTTTTTTATGACACATCTCGGTTACCGCTTAAAAAAAAAATTCAAATATCATAGAATTTTTAATATTTTCAAAATATTAACATTTATGATTGTTTAACCGATTTTGGTTAATGTTACTTTTTGGCTAATGTTTGCTAAGAATTTTTTTAATTGATATTCAGAAAACATTTTTTGCATTATAACATTAACTAAAATTGTTTTTAATTGACATTGGACAACTAAGGCTATTTTAAAAACTTTAATTGTCAGATTTTTATTTTTTGCTTTTTTATCTATATTAGCTCAAAAATTTCCGAGTTGATATCGATAAAATTTGATTTCAAATAAAATTAAATTTATCTAAAACGTACAATATAGAATATAATTTCATTTTTTTTAAGTAATATGTTTTTTTCTTGTATGTGATTTTTCTACCCTCTAGGCATATCTTTATTTGTTAGAGATCATAAAATCATGCTTTAATTGTTAATCAAACTCTTTTTTGTATAGATAGAGTTATTTTAGGCTTTGAAGTTGTGCAAGGAAAAAACAAGATTAGGAATCGACTCTAAGGTAAGGGAAGCTAATTATTTAGAAGGTATTAGTTTTCTTAAAATATTGAGTCTTGCTTTTAATATTTAATTTGGGGTATTCATAATTTTATCTTTTTGTAAATATGTGAGAGGTGACAAATTTATATTAGAAAAATTGTGATAAAGAGTAAAAGAATTTATTCTTTTTTCAAGAGGAAGGCTTGTGATGAAGATGAAAAAAATGCATCTACGTCATCTAAAATTGAGAAACTTCATGAGAATCCAAATATTGAAGAAAACGAAAAACAACTCTCTAAGGTTTCTAA
>Ga0214543_1004707_pt1 | contig 25694 bp, 12 predicted proteins | sample CNSS2metaG_FD_160094 | JGI IMG/M metagenome (GOLD analysis project Ga0214543, IMG submission 160094) | Root nodule microbial communities from cowpea collected in UCLA plant growth center, Los Angeles, California, USA - CNSS2 | ecosystem: Host-associated > Plants > Roots > Nodule | place: USA... | reverse complement strand
CCATATACCATATACTGTGGAGGCATTGATGTGTCTCTAAGACTGGTTATGGACCAACATGAAAGGTAATGAAATTAACATTTTTACTTAGATATTTTAATTAAGTGATTGTTAGAAATTTTTACTGAACTTCTTATGTTTTAAGGCTCTTCTAGATTAAAATTGGACAACATGCAACTTTATACAATGTTGCAAGAGGTGGACATAGATGAAGTTAGTAATTTCTTTAATATTTTATTCAAAAATAAATTACAATATAAATTGATAGTGATTTTTTATTTGTTTGTTTTTCAAGAATCAATCGGAGAAAGGGGACTTGTTGATCTAAACACTAATTATGGTTAAATATTTATTTTTTAAAATATTTTTGTAAATACCCGTGGATATCCGTGGATACCCGCGGATATGAAAAAAATAGACAGGTACCCGCATAACGGATACCCGACGGATATGGGTACGGGTACGGGGCGAATATTTATCCAGCGGGTAGGGTACGGGGGAGCTACTACCCGTACCCTACCCGCCCCGTTGACATCCCTACATGCCCTATAGTGCATGTATTTACGGAAATATATTATATATTATAGATACTTTAGTTAATAGATGAAATAGCAAAATTTAAAAGGACTTAAAAGGAATTAATTTAAAAATACATTATTTTTATATTTGAGAATGTTCTGACTTGATTCAGTATCGTCAGTTTTTGAGGTATTGTCCATTATAGAGTGTGAAGTTCCGTCACAGTTTCGTACTTAAAAGGCGTCTCAGAGAGTAAAGGAGGAAAAAATATCTACACTGCGTCTCAGTTTGATTTCTAAACGATATAAGACTTATTGAGTATACTGGTTTAATATAAAATTTATATAAGTGCTTGTTTAGTTCCTGAGTTTGAACTTTGATTCATGTTTTGAATGTGAAAATTAAAGTAAGTAGTTATAAAGTTAAGAATTGAGTGTGTTTATATGCATGTGACAATATTGAATGATGATAAAGCTATATGTCTCAAAATAAGTTTAGAGAAAATAAATGTTAAGACATGAAAATTCTTAAATAATAACCCATCTTTGGTGATCAAGAATTATTAGTCATTATAGTGACCAAATTTAAATATTAATTTTACAAAACTAAAAATTATTGATTAATAAAATATTCATTGTTATGAATAAAATATTATAATTGATCACTAAATTGGTTTTTAAAATTAACTATCAAAAATTTACTACCAATTAAATTAGTTTCTAAATTGGTCTCTAAAAATTAGATAACAAAGTTTTATCTATCAAAGGAATTAGTTATTAAATTAGTCTGCAATTAATTATTGATCAATTTAGTAACTAATTATAATTTTTTATTCATAATATTAACTATTATAGTAATTAGTAACCTTAGTTTTGTAAATTATATCTAAATTAGTCATTATATTAACTAATTATTTTTATTTTTTAAAATTGATTTATAATTGGGAATTAATTTTTTGTAGTGGTTCCATAATAACAAATAAAATCTTAATATAAATGTTTATTCTAAAAAGCTATTTATCCTTTATGTTTAATAATATTTAAAAAATTGTTTAGTGGTAGAGAATAAATGTTAGAACAAAATGTAAAGAAAAAAAAAATACTTAATTGAATATACGTCTATTATATTTGCTTTTCTCCATCACTCCCTTTCACATTATGGACAGATGAAAAGAATAGTCCATCTAACTATATGTATATAGTGTCATATAATTTATAATATGGGTTTTCAATATAATGCGAAAACGACGTTATATATGACTTTTCTTTATCAAACATTTTAAATGTGGAGTTACTAACAAAGTTTGATGTGTTGTTTTTTTTTAGAAAAAAGTTTAATTGAATTCAGCTAACAATGAGGTGAATATAAAGTCTTCCAACAAGCATTTATATTAAAATATAAAGTAACATGATATAAATAGCATATTTTGTCTCACTCTCTCTACTTAGAAAAATTATCAAGTACTACTACACCATAATTTTGTTTATGGCTTTTATATAAGTGTGTTTTTGAGTTTTTAAATTTAAATTTAAATAATAAAAATATGTAATCATATGTGACATAAAAATTGATCCAAATGAAGGATAAGTAGTGGCTAGATCACTTGACAATTTCTCTCCTCTTCAGTTATATAATTTCCAAAAACATTACTCTTTGGAAACATTATTAAGAAACTTTTTTTATGCCTTTCTTAAACTATTTATCTTTCAATCTATTATAGTTAACTATTTTAATTGAGTTTAAAATATTTAAAAAAGTTATAGTATTTTACAAATATTTTTGGTTTGTAGTTTAATTTTTTTTATTAGAAATATAAACTATAATTTATATATTAAAAATATTTATAAATTTTAAAATTTGATCTGATAGTCAGCCAAACTCAAGACTTCCACAAATAAAATCCTTACTTTAGGCATTTAAGGAAAGATGCCTCAAATTTGTTTAGTACTAATTATTTTAGGTTTTCCAAAAAAACAAAAAGCTTCGATCTTTTTTAGATTAAAATATACAATTATTTCCTTTTATCAATTCAGTCCTATTTTTTCTTTTGTTCAATAAGGTTTGTTTAATTTAGTATTTTTGTAAAGTCGTTTAAATTATTAACAAACAGGGAACATACTACTAGAGATGTCAACAAGACGGGTAAGATACGGGTAGTAGCTCCTTCGTACCCTATCCGTCGGGTATCCATTATGCGGGTACCCGCATAATTTGTTAATATTCGTTGATATCCACCGATACCCGCGAGTATTTACAAAAAAATAAAAATAAATATTTAACAACATATTTTATTCGTAAATTCAAATAAACTACAATACACAACATTCATAAATTTTAAACAAAGTTCAAATAACCCATTTAAATAGTGTTGAATGAGAGTTTACAAAGAAATGAATTTTTTTTCAAACTAATTGATAACTCATCTTGGTCTTTGGTTTAACTTGGCCTGTCGTCCAATCTCGATCTTCAATCCAAGCCGGCCCGAGAAGGCTTGAATCAATATTTGATTCAAGCTCAAAATATTATTTATAAAAATTATTTAAAATATTGTAGTAGGCCAAACCTACCTTGGCCCTGGCCTAACCCACTTGATAGGGGGTTTTGGGGGCTGAGACTTTTTTTTGGCCCCTTGTTTAGGGGTCTCCTCAACGCAAAGGAGCTCATCAACGTGAGAAGACGAAGGAGCTTAAACCATAATCTAAATAATAGTTTTGTAGAAAAATTACAGTTTATTGTCAAGATATATGTAAAAATACTTTTGAAACTTGTAAGTAAAAAAGTACTCAAGAACAAAACTAAGCAAAAGAACACATTTCTAATTCTAATACAACCAAAACAGAATAAAAACAACAATAATATGAATAAAAAGGAAAACATACCAAAAAAAAAAATGAGGATGAAAAAAATTGATATATAAAGACAATATGAAATTCAAATAATGTAATTCACCAAAATCATAAAAAGGATGACGCTCAGAAGAGAAGGGAGTAAAGAAAGATAAGAGAAGTCACATACAGACAAAAAGATCAATAGAATCCATACTGATTATAAAAGAATAAAAATAATTAATCATTCTTTTTTTCATAAACAAAATTATTATTATTATTTTTAATATCAATAAAAATTAATACAATAATAATTTAATTAAATTTTATTCTCAAACATAAATTTATAATTAATTTAATAAAATTATATTAATAATAAAATATTTTTTTAAGTTTTTTTAAACATAATTTTCTATTTAATTTAATAAAATATACAAGTACAAAAAAATAAAAATATTTTTTTTCTTAAATATAATTTTATAATTAACTTAATAAAAAAATATTAATAATAAAAAAAAATTAAGACCTACTTTATGGTTGAGCCGGACCACTGGTATATGAAAATTAAATAAGACACTGTATTTTACCTATGAAATAAGTTATGAATTGAGAGGGGTGACAATAGACCGAAACAAGTGTACGTACTTATCCGCTTTCAATTAAAAAAAGAACTGCTTTGTTATTTATTATTACGTACCTAATAAAATCTATCCCTTTGACATTTTTCAAGGAAAATATTTTATATATTTTAAAATAAATTATCCAAAATAACACTGTAAAAAAATAAACGCTAATGTATTATACTTCAAAAATATAAGTCTAAAAAGTGTAAATAGCAGTAATTTCTTCAAAATCTAAATAAAAAAATACATAATTTAATAAAATCACACTCCGCATAAATATAACTTGTTAATAGATTTAAATTTAATATAAGTTTATTGTTAACCATTATGGATTCTTCAGAGGTTGAATATTAATCACCTCATAGTAAGTTTATCCGTATCTATGTACCAGTTGAAAGTATTTAAAAAAACAAACCTAATGATATAAATATATTAAAATGCTTGCACTTAAACCAGATTAATGAAGTTACTGGTTTAAAAGAAATATATAATAATAAGGTGTGTTAGTTACATCATTTATTTATTTTTCTAAGAACCAGGCTTTAGAACATGTTTCCATAGACATAAAGCAACAAGAATTATTTTATGCATATTTATTACTATCAATATTTTGTGAATTATTTTTTAAAAATAAAAAATGTTAAATAATTAATAAATTAAATTAAATTAATTTAAATTTAAATTTAAATATTAAAAAATTATTTTAATACATTGTTATTTTAAATATCAAGTTTCTATATATTAAATTTTATAATAAAAATATATTTAAGCCTAAAAATTTATTAGTCAATTTTTCGGTTGCTTTGTTTTGAGAGTTTCTATTATACAAATTATCTTGTATCTTCTATATTCTGTCTACTTTTTCTTATTTTATTCTTAATTACTAATTTATTTGTTAGGGGCAATTGTATAAAATTGTCACAAGTTTCAATTTTACAATTTGTTTATCTATTTATTCAACCGATTTTTATTTTTTAAATTTAGATTAATTTTTTTACTACAAATAATTTATATTTTATTTGTAATATTTTGTGGTTTGTTGTACTTTTAAATTAAAATTAAAATTTTTACTAAAAATTATTTATATTTTATTTAATAATATTTCCGTAACTCACATTTTTTTTCACCTTTATAATTTAGTTACTTTTACTAAAAATTTGAAATTTTTAACCTACTTTCTCTATTTTAAGTGGTCATAATTTTGTAACTTTAAAAATTAATTTTTTTTAATAATTTCATTAATTATTTATTATTTTTAAACATTTTTATGATCTAATTTTATAATTTATTAATCAAATTAACAGAATTTAAGAAATTATAACAAGATAATGCATACCTGCATTATAGTGCATAATGCATGTATTTATGCTAATATATTATATATTATAAATAACTTAGATTGAGAGAAAAAAGAGTAAAATTTAAAAGGACTTATAAAAGAATTAATTTAAAAATACATTATTTTTATATTTGATACATAAACTACTTTAATATAAAATTTATGGTTAAATATGTTTTTTGTTTTTTAACTTTAAAATGAAAATTAAAAGTAATCTCTTTTCAAAAATTTGAACTAATTTAGTCCCTCAACTTTATAAATGTGTATATTTAGTTCTTTTAACCACAATTTTTCAAGTTTAGTTGACGTTCAAACACGTTTATGATAATATTTGAATTGTTTACATCGTTTAACTCATTCTCGTTTTAATGTTAACTAAGGAACATGTTTAAAACGTCAAATAAATTTAATAAAACTTGGTTAAAAGAACTAAACTCTCAGTTTTTAAAGATGAGAGACTAAATTAGTTTAAAGTTATGAATATAGACTAATTTCAATTTTTATTAAAAGTTAAAAGAAAAAATATTTAATCCTAAAATTTATATAAGTGCGTGTTTAGTTTTTGAGTTTTTAATTGTTCTGAATTTGAAAAATAAGTAGTTATAAAGTTAAGAATTGTGTGTGATATGATAATATTTAATGATGATAAAGTTGTATGTGGCTATGCGTTTATAATAAATTTTTAGTTTTATAAATTAGTATTTAATAACATTTTTATTTTTAAAATTAATTTATAATTTGGAATTAATTTTCTTGTAGTGGTTCTATTATAAGAAATAATTTCTTAATTTATATAAAAATGGTGATTCTGAAAAGCTATTTATCCTTTATGTTTAAGAATATTTAAGAATTTGTTTGGTCGTAGAGAATAAATGTTAGAATAAAATTTAAAGGAAAAAAAAACTTAATTGAATATATGTATATTATATCTTCTTTTCTCCATCACTGCCTTTGATATTGTGGACAGATGAAATGAAAGGAATAATCCATCTAACTATATGTATACAAGGTCATATAATTTATAATAAGGTCATATAATTTATAATAGGGTTAAGTATGTTTTTAGTTCCTGAACTTTGGTCAAAAATTAGAATTCGTTTCTGGTCGAAATTTTGATCAATTTTGATTCTTAAACTTTAAAAATGAATGAATATAGTTCTTTTAACCCAATTATGTTGATTTTTTTCAACATGTCGATGTGTTTCATGTTAATATTAGAGTTGTTTACGCCGTTTGACACATTATCGGCTCAATATTTATTGAGAAACGTTCGAAACTTAAAAAAAAATTAACAAAAATTGGGTTAAAAGGACTATATTCATTCATTTTTAAAGTTTAGACACCAAAATTTATCGAAATTTCGACCAAGAACGAATTTTAATTTTGAGTCAAAGTTCAGGAACTAAAAACATACTTAACTCTTTATAATACGGTGTATTCAATATAACGGGAAAACGTACGATGCTATGTATGACTTTTCTTTACCAAACTCTTTGAATGTGTAGTTACTAATAAAGTTTGATGTGTTGTTTTTTTAAAAAAAGTTTAATTGAATTCAGCTAACAATGAGGTGAATATAAAGTTTTCCAACAAACATTTATATTAAAATATAAAGTAACATGATATAAATTGCATATTTTGTCTCACTCTCTCTACTTAGAAAAATTATCAAGTACTACTACATCATAACTTTGTTTATGGCTTTTATATAAGTGATGTTTTTGAGTTTTTAAATTTAAAATTAAATAATAAAAATATGTAATCATATCTGACATAAAAATTGATTGAAATGAAGGACAAGTAGTGGCCAGATCACTTAATTTCTCTTCTCTTCAGTTATACAATTTTCAAAAACATTACTCTTTGGAAACATTTTTGAGAGACTTTTTTTTTATGAATTTTTTAACCGATATATCTATCAATCTATTATTGTTAACTATTTTAATTAAGTTTAAAACTTTTGAAAAAATTACAATAGTTACAAATATGTTTGGTTTGTAGAATAGTTTTTTTATTAGGAATCCAAACTATAATTTATATATTAAAAGATTTATAAAATTTGAAATTTGATCTAACAGTCAGGCCATAAAATCTTTGGATTAAAAAGGTCTAAATTTTTGTTAGTACTAATTACTTTAGATTTAAAAAAAAAAGTGCCTAAATTTTGTTAGCTTAAAATACATAATTAGTTCCTTTTATCAATTTAGTCTTTTTTTAATAAGGTCATAATTTTCGTTAACTTTGTTCAATTTAGTCATTTTTTCTAAAATCGTTTAAATATGTCATGTGAACATTGTGTGTCACGTGTCAATTCGTGAGTTTTTTAAATTTTAAATTTTTATTAATTAAAATAAATATTCACGTGTTAAGCCAGAATCGTACCATGTGACAATAATAGTACCATGTGTTAAGAGTGTTAAGTTAAGTGTCACATGTCAGGTTTAGTACCACGTGTCAGTGTCTTATATTCAATTTGATTCATATATTCATTATTTTTTTTTTCAATTGAGTTTCAAAGTGTTTTTAAATTAAGTAATTTTGTCTATTTCTAAATTAAGACTAAATTTAATTTTTATATAAATGTTATATCGATTTTTAGGTTAGACTATTAATTGATTTTTAACATAAAAACCACATTAAGTATTAAATAATTTAATTTATTTTTAACCTAGAAATCACATAAAGTATTAAATAGTTTATGTGATTTTTAACCTGTTAAAATTTTAAACTAATGATGGTAGTCCCCACTTTTAAAACTTTCACTCTAATTTTAAACCAACTCTAACCCTAAATTAGGAATATTTTAATAAAAAACTATTTATATAAAAATAAATGTGGTTACAATTTGCCAAGGGACAAATTTGTTCAATTTAAAAAAAATAGAATTAAATTGAACAAAAATAACAAATATAAGAACTAAATTGAATATAAAACACTGATATTAATACTAACATGTGGCATTGACACATGTCACTAACCTTGACAGATGACACTGTTATTGACATATGAACATTTTTTTAATTAAAAAAATTTAAAAATTTAAAAAATTTATAAAGATTAAAATATTAAAAAAAATCATGAGATTTTATAATGAAGTTCTTACAATGAGATAAAAGATAAAAATTATTTATGAATGTATTTGGATTTATGCACCCAAAAATAATATGTTATTTAATATTACTTAATATAATAATAAATAAATAAATAATTTATGATCTTTCAACTTGTTGTTCTTTGATATTATTTGATACAATATAATAAAATAATTTCTATTTTTTTCTCAATATTTGAATACTATCCCTTAAGTTGGTTCCACAATATTTGATGACAACCGTAGTTATAACGAAAACACATGTGGCTGTATTTATTTTTCTAACTAATTATTTCACAATAAAAGTGGTCAAATTTATTTTGTTATGGTTATTATTATTAATTAAAACCCCAATTCTAAATCAAACCCTTCATTTACTTACCTAGAAACAAACTGAAAGCGAGGTGGGATTTTTATAAGATCACATTTGTTTCTACATTATCTTTTAAATGCATTATTTTATTTACTTGACTAGATTAAGTTCTTATAAATATATTAATTTTGTATTATTTAAGAAAAATATTTAATTATTTAGGTTCACTTATTTTGATCAATGTGGGATCTCCAATACACTTCACTTACAAACTAGGAATTCGTCATATATCTCTAGGCGATGTGGGGTCTTTAACACATTCTCCTCACATCAAGCTATGGACATTTGAAAAGTGAGGCTAAATATTAATGGGTGGTTCGATAGTGTGCACGTGTGCATGTGCGTGTGCGTGTGTGTTGCTCATGCGCGTGCGTGTGCGTGTGCATGTGCATGTGCATGTGCGTGTGCGTGTGTGTAGGTCATGAAACAGGAGGGTACCTGCAAAAAGAGGATATGACGATCAAGCCACCAAAAACTCTAAAAAGTCAAATATCATATTAGAATGCTAACGAATTTGGTACCCCCATACCTACATTAGATGCTTCATTAGATGCTAGAGGGGATGTTGGATGAAAGAGTCTTTAACATTAAAGTAAGGATTCATTCCACCAAGAGTTGAGGAATCACATTGGGTTTTAAGTCCTTAGATTCTAGTGATTCAAAGATGAATCTAGATCTACATAAAAAGAGTACTCCCAAGACATTGAATGATTTTCATAGTAAGTAAACAAGATAGTAATGGTTTAGTAGAAAAAGATGAGATGAAATCAAATCATAGCCCATACTCCACTCAAACTATGAAATCAAATCATAGCCCCTACTCCACTCAAACTAATAACTAATATCTATTTTTACATACTTTCTATCCAAATAAAAAAGAAAAACTAAAAAATTAACTATCAATATACTTACTAAATACCCACGGATACAACACTTGTTGATCAAGTTTTTGGCATCGTTCCTGGAGATTTAATTTAAGTATTTGGTAGATCTAACCATTTTTTTTGTGAATATGTACATATTTTGTAAAGATCATATCTGTATAGTTTGAGTTTGCATTTTGTAAAGTGGTAATTTTCATTTTCTGATTTGCTTTCAAAAGATCTCAAACAATAGACAAGTTCAAGAGATACATATTCCACTTTCTTGTTTGGAAATCTGTATTTTGTGCCACTAAAAAGAGACCTCACAGAGGAAACAATAGAGCCATTAATCCTTTGGAAATATGCAGAATAGTTCTGCGTTAATTTTTGCAGATTGAAGGAAAATATTTTCTGCATAAAATTTGCAATTTGGTGTTAATTTGGAATATGGAAACTCTGACCACTCTTCTTGTTTGATGCATAACTTTCTCCACAATAATCCAATTGAGCTGATTCTTTTTCCTATTCTTTCTTGATTCAGCGGTCTTTAATTTGAATGTAAGAACATAATTTTTAGAGGTATGTGGAAGATGCAGTTTATTTTAAAAATTTCCAGATGAACTATAGAGGACACCTTTGACCTTTGTTGCTTCTTTGATACATAACTTTCTCCAAAGTTATCCAATTAAGTTGGTTCTTATTTTTTATATGTTCTTGATTCAATGATCTTTAATTTGAATGTAAGAACATAATTTTTGGAGGTCTTTGGAAGATGCAATTTATTTTCAAAATTTTCAGACGAACTGTAGAGGACAACTTAACCTTTGTTGCTTGTTTGATGCATAACTTCTTCCACATTTATCCAATTGGGTTGATTCTTTTTTTCATTACCTTCCTAATTAAATGGTCTTTAATTTGAATGATATAACATATTTTTTGGAGCTCTGTAAAAGGTGCAGTTTTGAAAAAAACCAAATAGGTTGCAAAAATGTTGATTATGATTTCTGATTTTAAGTGTTTTTCAAAACTTTTAGCTTGTGAAATTAGGTGTTGTGATTTTTAGTCCATTTTTAAGCATTGAAATTAAAGAAAAAGATTAAATGAAGCTGGAAAGAATCATAATAACTGCTGCAATCAACAAAGGAAAGAGCAAATCAACATCAATATTGGTGCAGAGCGGAAAATTGAAGGAAACTTTGAACTTCTACTCTATTTTGAATTATTTTCCAGAAAATTTTATCTTTGAACACTTTAAAAACATAAGCAAGAACAAGGCTAAGAAAGATTAAAACAAAGCTTTTCTTCAATAAGTGAGATGATTGATCAAACTGATAGAGGAGATGATAGAATCATCATTTGAGGTTTTACTGTGAAGACCCTACGCATTAAGGAGATTTTGCCATGTACCTAAGATCCTTAACTTTTTTTTTTATATTTTTCATTTCACCTATAGCAAGTGGAGAAGAAACTAAACATGCATTTATTAACATTGTTCTTCAAATTTATTTTAGGATTAGATCATGAAAAGTTTTGAGCTCACTTGTGGATGTTGATCAACAAAAGGAATTGGACCAAGGGACTTCGAATCCTTGACCCCCTAATTTAAAGGCATAGCTAGCCAATACTAAAGCTGGTCAAACAAGTTAAGGATTTGAACCATAAGCATAATTTGCCACTATGAAGTCGGCCATCAATTCCATCAATTTGTCAATACTAAAGTTGACCATCAACTTGTCAGTACTGAAGTTGGCCAAGCAATCAAAGAACTAAAGCCATAACAGAAGGGGATACTGATGCCTCTAAATTTAAATATGATGAGTTCTTTGACAAGGCGGTTTGGTCTAGGAGCTAAACAAAAGATCTTAATGCAATGGAAGATTGAAACCACAAAAAATTAGAGTTCTTTTAAATTTTTGCACATTTTAATTTTTGTCTTTAATTGTAGTTTTTAATTTCTGTTTTTGTTTCTATTTTGGGCAACTAATCTCTTTTGGAAATGCATAGAAAAATTTTCTTAACTTTTGGTTGGAACAAGAAATGCATACAAATTTTGGATGCAATAGTAAGCAAAACTTTAGGAATCCTAGTGCTTAAATGACATACCAGCAAAAGCTAGTAGGATCATAGTTAAAAAATCAGCATGGATGAGTGCACCTATCTAGTGAGAAGAGCAGTCAAACACTAGACATATAGCTGAGTGAAAACACCTTAAGGAGCTGCCACTAGTTTTGTTTCAATTCTCTAAAAATTTTCAAAGACGTAAAAAAACATGGAAAGGATAAAGGCAAGTTCTTTGTTGAATATTTTTAGCCTAGAGCCAAACAACTAACCCAACATAAATTGAATTGTCCTTTTTAAAACTTAGCTTTGCATACACGCACTATGAGCAAAAAACCACTCCTCCTTTTTGAACCTCCAAATCAATAGACAAATGACCATGCAAAAACTTATAAAGAACCAAAGTTTTAGTTGGTGACACAACATCCAACCAAATCAAATTTCCCCAATCCACACATTCGAGAACAAAAGAGTAAAATTTTTAGCAACTTTTTGAGAAAGCACACCAATATCATCCAAAATTCAATTAGGCACACCCTTATCTTCATGGACCATCAAAGAAGAAAAATCACATATGGAAGGAAAGTTCAATTGAGTACGGGTCCAAGATGAATTAACAATATAGTATACTCTTACTCTGTTAAAATAAAGAATTATAATCAATTTAGATATGCAAATTTTATAACAATTGCGATTTATTCCAAAGATTAATACAATCACCCTTAATTGGAGTCCAAAAAGTATTTTCAATAAAAATATCATGTGTATTTTTAATACCATGCCAAATTGATGGCAAGTTAAAGAACATATATTTCTTATAGTTAGACTTAAGAAATTGAATATGCATGACTTTATCCCAAGCCATTTTCCCCTAAGTAAACTCCCAAGTTAAACATAGTAGGTAGGTTTTATTTTCCAATTGAATATTAGTAACATACAAATCATCATTCACCTTAGAACCACCCAAGATAGATCACCATATAAATTAGTATAAAAAGGGAAAATTGAATCCTCAATCATTTTTTAATTAGAAATAATTTAATCAACATGACACAACTTGAAAATACCCCTTACATTATGCCTTTAGCCAACCATTGTATGAAAAAATGCAGTATTCATATCTTCATCGTTAAATTAATTCATCTTAGCCTTTTCTTTCAATAAATAGCTTGTTAATCCACAACAAAATTTAAAGGATCTTTTATCTTGACCTCATGAGTTAGCAAAGCATCCAAATCATAGGGAGAAACATTCAAAATCTTTTGATGAATATCACAACAAGGGCCTTGATTATCTACCAACTTATGTATGTTTCCAAAAACATTTTTATTTCACTCTTTCAAAAAAAAACTTTAAGATGTTGCAATTTCCTTTGCAAAATCAACATAGGATAACCATAAGTAGAAGCATTTTAAGAGCTATTGAGGATGGAACAAATATCCATATGAGACATCCACATCTTCAGAAACCGAAAAGAAGATGGCTTGAAAACCCTAACCGAATGAGAAAGAGAAAGGAGCAATGGGTGATGATTCGAGTAGTTTCGGCATAAAACATTAACATGAGAAGAATAACAATTCTCAAGGCAAGAAAAATTACAAAAAGCTCTATCAAGTCTTCTAACAATAGGATGCATACCTCCATGAAAGTCCAACCAAGTAAAGTAGGAGCCATAAGATGGAGCCGTAGCAAGCTCATTAGAATTAATCTATTCTGAAAACTCAACACACAAAATTGAACTAGGGACAACACCACCCTTCACATCCTCAACACAAAGAAGAAACATTAAAATCAACAAGGATACACCAAGAATGATGAGGATTAAAAAGAGTATACTACAAATAGAGACAGACAACGTAAGTAGTTGCACCATAAACACCAACAACCTGTAATTTAACACCATTAACTGTAATAGCAAATGAAATAAATTGACTTGTAATATCGAGAATATCAAATGTGAAGTCATTTCTACCTAGGAACCACGATCTAGCAACCTTGGTAGAAAAGTTAGAGACCGTCAACAACTTAAATTTCAAACTACAAAAAAGATAACATGAGAAGAACTAAAATAAGTTATTGGTTCATCTAAGAAAAGAAAATTGATTTGATGCTCAATAATTAAATTCCTTATCATAGTAAGAGTTTTATCATTAGTCAACCCCCTCATACGCTAAAAATACCCTAAAACTCGTGAGTGCATTTTGGAAGCCTCTATTTTGGAGGATTTAACATTAGCTTTTTTGGAGGTTTATCCTTGTTGGATTTCCTTATAGTTTGAACTGGTGCATGATCTTTTTCAGTAGTAGAATCTTCCCCTTCATCCACTATATCAACCTAATTAAAAGCTAATTTAATTCTTTCTTTGGATTCCTCAAACGTAAAAGAATTAGGGATTGTTTGAGAATTACTATGGTGTGTATTAATTTGTTATAAGCCCATAGAATTATTTGCAATGGGAGTGACATCCTTCAGTCAAAGAGTTAGAATCCAAAGCTCACGACCTTTAGTAGTATTAAGATTATACACGAAAAAATACTCATCCTTAACACGAAGAATATCATGATTAACAACCAAAGACAATTATTTTTAGTATATAAACAGTTTATATATTTTTGTCTTTTTTAGTTTAAAGATAAAATATAAATATAAAATGTATATATTCAATACAAGAATCTAATTATATATGATTATAAATAATCATTATAATTTGATTAAAAATATATGGGATACAATTTTTCAAATGAAAAAAATAAACTAATAGAAAATAGATAAAATGAAGATTTTTTTTTTATAAAACTCATGTCACACATTATTATGCATTACAACATCTTAATTAAACTTACATCTTCAACCACATCAATAATTTATGATATATTATAAAAAAAAACATGGAATAAAAACGTTAAAAGATATTTACATTGCTTGTTTATATTTAATTTGGCCTTTACATGTCATTTTTCTAATTTCCTTATTTGTCATTCCAATTTTTACTGTATTAACTGGATTTTTTATTAAAATGTCTTTCATCACTTTTTAATACATATTATATATTAAAAAATAAATTCAAAAATTATAAAACAAGTGTAATTTTATGTGAAAAATGTTGTTAAAACATTTTGGGGTTCAACTTTCTCATGTTTTTGAGTTATACGGTTGGTTTGGTTAGTTTAGAAGGGAGATTGAGATATTATGGGTTCAACTCCTCCACTAACAACATACTAATTACTAACATTTTTCGATAAAAAGAAATAGTTTGTTAAAACGAAAAACTTGTGTTCCTATATACAAATTTGTTTTTATATGTTTTTTAAATCTTTTGAGTCATTCATGTCATACATTGACCTTAAGTACTTTTGAATAGACATGTGTAACAACCCATTTATAGCATTCAAAACACTAATAAAAGGGTAATTACATAAATTTTATCAAAAGGCATATGTATAGAATATAGTTCATATATAACATAATGTAAAGTCCTCCAAAATATAAAGATACCAAATTGTCTTTCAAAAGAAAGGAAAAGAGTGGACTAATACATTGTAGAAAATAAAGAAATATATGAAGAAGAGGATTGTATATTATTGAGTGTGTATAAAATGTTACAAGAGGTGAAGATGTGTGTTATATATACACACAAAACTAACCCTATAAACCACAAGTAAATGGGCCTAAAACATGGGTCTGTGCTAACATCCCCTCAAACTCACAATGCTACGGCTAAATGCATTGAGAGTTTGTCAAATTAAAAATGAAAGTGTAAAACGAAGTGCGGCTTGGTAAATATATTTGCAATCTGTAGAGTCAAAGGAAAAAATGGTAATATATAGTGTTAAGTTGAAGATGATGACAAGTAAAATGAAAATGTGTTCCAATATGCTTGATTCACTCATGAAAAAAAGAGTTGTGAGCAATATGAATAGAACTTTTATTGTCACAATATGATATTTCAAATAGACACTCATATCTACAAGTAAGCAACACAGCCAAATAATCTCACAAGTAGTCAAAGTCATGATGCGTTACTTAACTTCTATGTATGATCGAGATGTAACATCATGTTTTTTACTCTTCCATGATATAAGTGAATAACCAAGAAAAATACACCACTGCTAAATGTCTACTATTATTTAAATTACATATCATTTAGACACTTATCTTGCATTAATTCTATGTAAAAATCATTAGAAATGCCCTAGTTACACATAAATACAAATTGTGGTCATGAGAAATTATAAAAAGTGGAATTTGATACATTTTATGTTGTTTTGCAAGTTAAATGAAGGAAAATATGAAGTTGGTGCTGAGCCCCAAAAGTTACAGCTCAAGCCAGAAAGATTAACTGAGAAAAGTAAAATTTAAGCATGCGGCTGTGCAACGAAATTTGGTGCTTAAGCCACAATTTAAGAAACCTCCATGGCAAGAAAACCTCCATTGTTGATCTCCAAAAGATGGATGCCCAAGCTTGGGAATAAACTCACTTATGGAAGAAACCTCCATAACTAAACTTCAATCTTGGAAGCTAGAACAAGACCTGAAAATCTATATATACAAGGCATGACCCTGAGATTATTATATTGGTTTTGTATACTGGTTTTGTATACTATTCTAGAGAGAGAAACTCTTAGTTAGTTTAATTATTATAATATAGTAATATATAGCTATGGAGGGAAGAAAGCTACTCCAAGTTCATCTTGTATTCATCATCATGAGCAGCTAATTTCTCTCTAGTTGAGATTGAATGTAACTTCTAAAATCTCTATATTGCATAAATTTATCTTAAGAATAAATTTATTGTTACTACATATAAATATTTTCTAGTGCTACTTTATTCTAATAATAAACTTAATTATTATATAACGATATTAAAATTTTTGGTGATATCTTATTATATATATATATATATATATATATATATATTCTTCATCTAGCATGAATTTTTATAAGTGAAAATTATTTAATTAAATTTAAAATATTTATAAAATGTTTTACATAGCAATTATTTATCTTGAACTATATATAAAATTATTTTAATAAATATTACTATTGCCATTTACATATGTCGAGTTATATATATATATATATATATATATATATATATATATATATATATATTATATGAATTACTAATGGGGATTTTGTAGATATATTAAAAGTTCATTCATCATGTTTAAATCAACTAAGATCGACTTCAACTCGAAAAAAGGTAAGATTGATCTTCCATGTACCGAACTCAGGATAAGATTGATTTTTTTCGCACCTATTACTACAAAGTTGATCTCTACAGTTCAAAAAAAGGGTAGAATAACCAAAACCATAAATTCGGGCTACATGCCTAATGAATCTAGGCTACGTACTTGATGCCAAGCTACGTGCTTGATAAATCCTAGACTACAAGTCTGATGTCGAACCACGAAGTCTGATGTCAGACCACAAAGTCTGATGTCATACCACGATGTCTGATGCCGGACCACAATTTTTGATGTTGGACCACAAGTCTGATGTTGAACCACGATGTTTGATGTTGGACCACGATGTCTGATGTCGAACCACGATGTTTGATGATGGACCACGATGTTTGATGCAAGACCACGGTGTTTGATGCTGGACCATGATGTCTGATACCAGACCACGATGTCTAATGTCAAACCACGATGTCTGATGTCGGACTACGATGTCTGGTGTCGGACCATGATATTTGATGTCGGGCCACGATGTCTGATGCTGGACCACAAAGTCTTATGCTGGACCACAATTTCATATGTCGGACCACAATGTCTGATGTCGGACCACGATCTTTGATGTTGAACCACTATGTTTAATGTCAGGCCACGATGTTTGATGACAGACCACGAGGCTGATGCTAGACCACGAGGCTGATGTTGGACCATGATGTTTGATGTCAGACCACGAAGTTTGATGCCGAACCACGAGCCTAAGGATAAGCCACGTACTAGGAATTAGTTATGTATTTCATACCAAGTTATGATGTATAGCAGCCACATTTGATTTTAAGTGCACTCTGATACTAAGAGATTGTCTTTTAGTCGACCTGCTCAGTACATTTGATTTTAAATATACTCTAACAACTCGTCTTTTTGTCGACATGCTCAGTACAATTGATCTCAAATGTAATACTAAGAGCTCGTCTTTTTGCTGACCTACTTAGTAAAATTGATGTTAAACAATCTATACCTTTTTTGCCGACCTACTTAGTATAATTGATTTTAAATGTTGTCTAATACAGAGAGCTCGTCTTTTTACCGATCTGCTTAGTACAGTTGATGTTAAACTGTTTATATTGAGAGCTCGTCTCTTTGCCGACATGCTTAGCACAATTGATTTTATATGTAGTTTGATATTGATAGCTCGTCTTTTTGCCAACTTGCTTAGTACAATTGATGTTAAACAATTTGATACTGAGAGCTCGTCTTTTTGTCCACTTGCTCAGTACAATTGATTTTAAATGTAGTCTGATACTAAGAGCTCGTCTTTTCGTTGACCTGCTCAGTACAATGGATGTTAAATGTTATTTATAAATGATTTGAGTGTTATTGTTGAGAGCTTGTCAAACCAACCGACCTACTTAGTTTACTTGATTGTAGTTGCTTGATGTTGAGAGCTCATCAACTATTTGACTTACTTAGCTTAATTAATTTTAGAAGTTGAGTAATGTCGAGAGCTCACAAAACAAGAGCTCATTAAATAGGTGACCTATTCAGGGTTAGGTGAAAAGTAATGATGAAGTATGGGAAACTACAAACGACGGTTACTGAAAAAGCAACTTTCTCACTCCTATTGTATAGTGATAGAAGCTCAAAAGTTGGAGAGTTATGTGCCCTCCCGGATGGAGAAGATCTCCAATAAACCAAGGTATTTAATAGGCCAAGGAATCAAGCGATAATTCAAGTCAGAAAACATGTCTCCACGAAGTCGAGGTCATTGCAAGAATCCAAGTGAAGGTTCAATCATAGAAGGATGTCTCCACACAGTCGAGGCCATACCAAGATGCCACATGATGGTTCAAGTTATGGAAATATGTCTCTAGAAAGCTGAGGTCATAGTAAGATGCCATTTGATAGTTCCAGCTATGGAAAGAGGTCTCTAGAAAGACGAGGTCATAGCAAGATCCCACGTGATAGTTCAAGTTATGGAAAGATGTCTCCAAAAAGTCGAGGTCATAACAAGATGCCACATGACGGTTCAAGTTATGGAAAGATGTCTCCAGAAAGCCGAGGACATAGCAAGATGCCACATGATGGTTCAAGTTATTGAAAGATGTCTATGGCTTATCTTTGTTAGGAGTTTAAGCTTCTATTTTGCTTTGTTTAGATGGAGGAGGGATTGAATAGGTTTAGAAATTTAGGAATATTCAGTTTTGCTTGGTTCTTATACTTATTGTCATTGTTTGGTGCAAATTTATGTAAATCATCCTGTAGCTTTCTCTATCTTAGACCTTTTAGATTTTGCTTGTCTATAGTTCCAATTTTAACTTTTTTGAACAATGTAGAACCGTCAAAATGGGTTATAACCCGCGAGCTAAACTGGCTCATCACGGGTTCGGGCCGGGTTGGGTTGAAAAAAGTTTACAAATTTTAGTACAGGTTAAAAATGAACCCAACCCACTAAGAACCCGGATCATTCGGGTTGAACCCGTGATGAGCCGAGTTGGCTCACTAACCCGCCAATAAATTTTAAATATTAAATTAATATATATATATATATATATAATATTTATATATAATTTAATTATTTAATACTTAATCTTTTAATATTATTAGTTAACATTCTCTTTTTCTTGTAGATGGGGATAAAGAAGAAGCCTCAAAAGATGAAAATGTTGTGGATTTATCCATTCAAGACTCTAATACTATAGTTTGATAAGTGACAAGAATAATTTGATGTTAGATAGTAATTAATATATTTATGATTTTGGTTTGTATTTGGAGTTCAATATAATTTGGGATTTATTTGGATTGTATTGAAGTTTATTTAGATTTTAATCGGAATTATAATTTAGTTTTCTTGGGATTGAAGAAAAAAATTGTGTGTTTTTTTTTTAATTAAGTGAGTCAGCGAGCTAACCCATTTAACCCGCCAACCCGTGTTGGGTCGGGTTGGGTTCTAATTTTTTTAGCTCACTAATAAGTGAGTCAGGTTGGGTTGACCCACTAAGTGGCCAACCCATAGTGGGTCGAGCCGGGTTGGGTCGGGTGACCCGTTTTGACAGCTCTAGAACAATGTTCCTTAGAAAAATATTTATTTGTACTAATTTTTGATATCCTTTATTCCACATTGTTTTCAAATATATCTCTTCAGGTTTGACCAGCCTACGAAAGTAAGAATTATAGCCTTCATTTTGGGTTCCACGCTAAAATTCTCTGACTATGGAAAGGTTTGATGTCTTCACTCTATTCTATTTTGCTATTTATCCTTATCTTATGGAAAATGGTACAGTGACTACCCAATTTGACTACCCAATTTTACTACCTTACGTGGAATATAATATTTCATTTTTTTTAATTGAAACAAATGGAGTGACATGTGAGTGATGGAAATATGAAATTAAGTTACCCTTTCACGTGTTGCCGTCAATTAATAGTCCTCCCGTGAAATTGAAAAAAGAGGGAAAAAGTGAAACTGCAGAAACTTCGCAGGCAGTGTTTCGACTTCCATACCAACAATTTTCTTCTCCATCGCTCCATTGCGCCTCTGAACTGCTACACCCCTTCGAAGTCCATCGCGCAGGCACGAAGTCCACTATTTGTTTCGAAAATCCACCAGCACGACGAAGTCCACCGTCCTTGCGAAGACCACCGTGCCTGCGAAGTCCCTCGTCCCTGCGAGGTCCCCCGTCCGTGCGCAGTCTAAGGAACATTGTCAAGGCAAATAAAATAACAACACATAAATAAGTAATTTCTTCACTTGTACAAGTGGTTGAATTTGATACACTTTTCTCATTTTTCTGTTTAATAGGTTTTCAAATATGACATTAGCCCTCCAACTGAAGAAGAAGTAAAGGCTTCTTTGCCTGTAGTGCGACTTAACTATGTTCCAAAAAAAACTGTCGATCAAAATATGGAGACAAATGTGCAATTTGATTTAAACGTAAATCAAAACATAAATATGGATCATGATGTGGGGGCAAATGTCGACACCAACAACCCACCACCTATGTCGGTCAATGTGGACAAAATACTACAGAAGATGGTTCTTCCCTCAACTCAAAGTCCTTCTTATGAACTTGGGGAGACCTCTAAGGATGAATCATCTGCCTTGGATAATATTTCACTTAGTTAGCTCAAAACTATTTGATGTCTTTTATTTCCATGCTATTTAAATTTTGATTACGCATTGAATGTTGTTGTTTGTACTTTGAACTATCAAACAATATTTGGTTAAAGAAATGTAGTAATTGTCTGTTATTGTTGTTATTATGCAGACCTCTTTATTCACCTAAGCAACATTCATTGATCAAATCAAATTGCATATGATATTTCTGCACACTCGGACTGAATAATCTGTTGATCCCTGATGTATTATCTGGTGACCTGCCCATAACATTTTGCACAAAAAAATGAATTGGGGTCTGTTGTATGGGCAGCAAAATTTTTCCTCACTTACAGTGACAAGAATGAGCCTCAAAACATGTGTGTAGACTATGTTGAACCTAATAAATATTGGTGCGACAAAATTGGTCCACATAATTAACCACACATAAATTAAGTCTGCACGAAATATCTGGTGACCAAACAATTGATAACTGGTGACCTTCCCTGAACTTTTTGCACAACTTATTCACCCTTGCTATGTTGCAAGGATGTCCACAACTAAAACCTTAAGGATGTCAGGGAATACCTCAATCACAATTAGAGTACGTATATACACTCCTAATACAAAAAGCTGGGGAATAATTAGCCCACAAGTGCTTGAGCACACAAAACCTAACATTGACTGAATAATCTGTTGACCCCTGATGTATTATCTGGTGACCTACCCATAACATTTTGCACAAAAAAATGAATTGGGGTTTGTTGTATAGGCAGCAAAATTGTTCCCCACTTACAGTGACAAGAATGAGCCTCAAAGCATGTGTGCAAACTATGTTGAACCTAATAAATATTGGTGCCACAAAATTGGTCAACATAATTCACCACACATAAATTAGGTTTGCACGAAATAACTGGTGACCACACAATTGATAACTGGTGACCTTCCCTGAACGTTTTGCACAACTTATTCTCCCCTACTATGTTGAAAGGATGTCCACAACTAAAAACTTAAGGATGTTAGGGAATACCTCAATCACAATTAGAGTAGGTATATACATTCCTAATACAAAAAACTTAGGAATAATTAGCCCACAAGGGCTTGAGCACACACAACCTAACATTGACTGAATAATCTGTTGACCCTTGATGTATTATCTGGTGACTTGCCCATAACATTTTGCACAAAAAAATGAATTGGGGTCTGTTGTATAAGCAGCAAAATTGTTCCCCACTTACAGTGACAAGAATGAGCCTCAAAGCATGTGTGCAAACTATGTTGAACCTAATCAATATTGGTGCCACAAAATTGGTCAACATAATTCACCACACATAAATTAGGTTTGCACGAAATAACTGGTGACCACACAATTGATAACTGGTGACCTTCCCTGAACGTTTTGCACAACTTATTCTCCCCTACTATGTTGAAAGGATGTCCACAACTAAAACCTTAAGGATGTTAGGGAATACCTCAATCACAATTAGAGTAGGTATATACACTCATAATACAAAAAGCTTAGGAATAATTAGCCCACAAGGGCTTGAGCACACACAACCTAACATTGACTGAATAATCTGTTGACCCTTGATGTATTATCTGGTGACCTGCCCATAACATTTTGCACAAAAAAATGAATTGGGGTCTGTTGTATAAGCAGCAAAATTGTTCCCCATTTATAGTGACAAGAATGAGGCTCAAAGCATGTGTGCAGACCATGTTGAACTCTAATAAATATTGGTGCCAAGAAATTGGTCAACATAATTCACCACACATAAATTAGGTCTGCACGAAATATCTGGTGACCACACAATTGATAACTGGTGACCTTCCCTGAACGTTTTGCACAACTTATTCTCCCTTGTTATGTTGAAAGGATGTCCACAACTAAAACCTTAAGGATGTCAGGGAATACCTCAATCACAATTAGAGTAGGTATATACACTCCTAATACAAAAAGCTTAGGAATAATTAGCCCACAAGTGCTTGAGCACACATAACCTAACATTGACTGAATAATCTTTTGACCCCTGATGTATTATCTGGTGACCTGCCCATAACATTTTGCACAAAAAAATGAATTGGGGTCTGTTGTATAAGCAGCAAAATTGTTCCCCACTTATAGTGAAGAGAATGACCCTCAAAGCATGTGTGCAGGCTATGTTGAACCTAATAAATATTGGTGCCACAAAATTGGTCCACATAATTCACCACACATAAATTAAGTCTGCACGAAATATCTGGTGACCACACAATTGATAACTGGTGACCTTCCCTGAACTTTTTGCACAACTTATTCACCCTTGCTATGTTGCAAGGATGTCCACAACTAAAACCTTAAGGTTGTCAGGGAATACCTTAATCACAATTACAATAGATATATACACTCCTAATACATAAAGGTCAGGAATAATTAGCCCACAAGTGCTTGAGCACACACAATCTAACATTGACTGAATAATCTGTTGACCCGTGATGTATTAGCTGGTGACCTGCCCATAACATTTTGCACAAAAAAATGAATTGGGGTCTGCTGTTTGGGTTCCATTGCAAAAAATTATAAAATACAATATGTTGTATTCACTTCAATATTATTTTACAAACCAAAATATGTATCCTAAACAAAACAGTTGAATATCAATAACAAGTCTTCACTAACAATTTCAACAAAGTTGTATGAAATACAATTGTTTCACAACTACCATATGTAAATGTGAATTTAACATAATACTAGATGAACTCTTAATAACACAAAACAACATTCATCTAAATCAACTATTGACTGCATTTCCTCTTGCTATATGTTGCAAAAGGAGTTCTTAATGAAATACTCTTGAAACGCTTCCTTGGATCATCCATGCGTCTTACATACATATTGCTTTGTTGTATTTCCTTGCTATCCTGATGTAGACCATCTTTTTCTTTCCCAAGTTGATCCGTCGATGTCTCAACAAAATTACCTTCATCAATATCCCCAGATTTATGTTGAGCAATCTCACTGAATTTTTCTTCACCTATGTCAGCAACACTAGATTCATCCCATTGATAATAATTATCTTCAACCTCATCATGGCCTTGCTTCTTCCTGTCAATCATATTTGCTTTCAACTCATAAAGTTCTTTTTGAATTTCACCCAACATTTGTTCTTGACGTTAAATAACTTCCATTAGCTCATCTTTTCTACCACCCTTACTTCCACGTCCAAATTCCTCAAAACCTTCTTTCACAAAGGTATTGTTGAGCTCATCTGCAGAGGAAACAACATCTGAAATAACCTGCAAGAAATTCAAAAAAACTCTCAACAAGTACTAATCCCATAACTTGGAAGTTTTTTGAACCTGGTTTGTCTCTCATCAACATTTTAGCTTCACAAGTGCTTCCAACCAAATACTCATACACCATACCACCCCAATTATATTTCCCAATACTACAAACGTCATCAACAATGTTAAACAAAATAGAAAAGACTCTGCCACTACGATTGGCCAACAAAAACTCAGAAATTCCTAACTAAAGATAAAGCTTACAAAAATCATTAACTTCTAGATGTTTACTATGTTTTAATAGGTAGTCATATACCATTTCAACATCAACAACTTTTTTAGGTCCAAATAACGTCTTGCAATGACTATCTAAGCCTTCTCGGGTTAAATCAATGTTCTGACCAACTACCCTCAAACCAAGACCAACACATACGTCTAATAAGCTAAAAGCAACAACTTTTGTACCCATGTCAAACCCCCCCAGCCTTTCAACCCACCGACTAATTAACAGACTCAACAGATTCCTAGATATCTTCACAGACTCTTTCAACTCAACCAACCATGCAAATGGTGTTGCCTCAATAAATGACTTTTGATCGTTTGTTAACTTCTTATTCAAACTACCAATAAATTTGGTTTGGCATGAATGCCTAAAACAAATCTGGATCAACAAAAAAAAAATAGTTATAGCAATTTTAATCAAACACACATTCAAAACAAAATGAATTAAAAACATATCATACCTTTCGGTCAACACTAAAATCGCTTCCTTCACTAACTTCACTCATAATTCTCACCTGAAAACATAATTGAGGTCACCACAAATTCATAACAAATCATCCATTCAATATTACAATTAAATAACACACTACCAATCAAAACCTAGATTCAACACAATGATTATCATGCAAATCTTAAAAAAGTAAGTAAACAGTGATATTAGAGAGACGTTTTTGATAAAATCCACCATTATTGGACATACATTTTTCAATGCCACACTAAAACGATACAACCACGACGTCAATGGTTTGGGGGAAACAAAAAAAATCATACCTTGAACCAAATGGAAGAATACCCTGCAAATGGAGAACACTGTGGTGTTAAAAACCCCCCTTTCACTAGAAAACCCTAAACACTTACCATACACACAACAGCACAAAGAAGTTACCTTTCCGTGTTTCGGGGCGGTGGATTTTCGAAGGAGACCACCAAAACGGTGGACTGCGCACGGACGGGGGACCTCGCAGGGACGGGGGACTTCGCAGGCACGGTGGTCTTCGCAAGGACGGTGGACTTCGTCGTGCTGGTGGATTTTCGAAACGAACGGTGGACTCCGTGCCTGTGCGGTGGACTTCGAAGGGGTGTGGCAGTGCAGAGGTGCAGTGGAGCGGTGGAGAAGAAAATTGTTGGTATGGAAGCCGAAACACTGCCTGCGAAGTTTCTGCAGTTTCACTTTTTCCCTCTTTTTTCAA
>Ga0214543_1004705_pt1 | contig 25704 bp, 16 predicted proteins | sample CNSS2metaG_FD_160094 | JGI IMG/M metagenome (GOLD analysis project Ga0214543, IMG submission 160094) | Root nodule microbial communities from cowpea collected in UCLA plant growth center, Los Angeles, California, USA - CNSS2 | ecosystem: Host-associated > Plants > Roots > Nodule | place: USA... | reverse complement strand
CACTTCCCGTCGGTAAAGGGACCCCACCCGGCGACCCAGGACTAATGCCTTGCTTCCAAATTCAACCATTGTCCTCACAATGTGATCAACCTCCATGTTGTCAATAGAATTTACAACAGTCTCCGGGAGATTTATTGCGATGTCCTTCCTCACTGATATCTCGGGCAACTCAATCGGCCCAGCCTCCGGCAGCTTCTCCCCACTAGCCGACCCAGCCCCACTGCCTGACCCAAGAATAGCCGCCCTTACCTTCTTCACGTCCTTACCCCTCCCCGGTCGAGACGGTAGTTCAGCTTTCCTCTTCATGCCGCCTTGTACATGAACCTCCACCACAGATTCCTGCAGATTGGGAACACCAGCTTTCCCCGCGTCCTTGGCCTTGGCGGCCATCTCTTTCCTCAGTGCCTGAAAGAGCGCCAAGTTCTTCTTGCCGGACTGCGCCATATGCCCTGCAATAACATATCACAAACTCGGATCAAAACAACTTAGCATCGTTAACGCAGCTTAAGTAATAAACAGATACCTTCAATATCTATAATCGGATGCACCGAATTATAAACCCTAACTAAGCCCTTAGTGGGCAACTTATCCACAAATCTTAATAACATCCCGACCACCTCCTTGTCTCCGGGCGACAACTCCTCCACTCCCATATCCTTATACCGCGAAGGGTTATTGGTCCAACTAAAAGGGAATTTCGTACTCCCATCCGCATTCAAAAAATACTGCTCGCCTCCTTCCTTCACCACAACCTTGAAGTATCCATCCTTGAAGTGCTTGAAAGATTGGGAGAATGCATCCAATCTGCTAATGCTGGGACGGCTGATCAATGATAGCCAGGTAGCCGGCCTCCGGGGTCTGGTATCATAAAAATATAGGAACGCGTATGGTGAAGGCTCCAAGTACAACGACTCGCACAGGATGCGGAAAGCCTGTAAGTACGCCCAACTATTCGGGTGTAACTAGGTAGGGGCCACGTTCAGAGCCCGTAGCACACCCATAGTAAAGTCATCGAAAGGTAGTCGTATATGAAGTTGAGAAAAATGGCACATGTACATATAGAAGAACTTTTCGGCAGCCCCTTCTTGCCCATGGCATACTCGGTCTATGGCGCTCACTCTTTCTAATGAGACAATATCTCCACTAACCCCTTTAGAGATGACGGGCGTACAGTTGAGCCAGGAGTTCAGCAGACGAGACCACCTGAACAAGGACGACTGGTCACGAACATCGGACGCAACCCACGCATAACCGCCCTTAGCGGGCCAGTTGCTTTCCTCCAGTTCTTCAGGAGGATCTTCTCGGATCTCCCCCACTACCTCCATTGGCACCCCGCTTGTGCCAATTCCAGTACTCACACCCTCTCCACGAAGCCGGTTATCTCTACTCCTATCCGACTCAGTACTCTAACTACTACTAGACGTAGATAACGATGAGCTATCGCTACTAGACATACCTGTTTGATTTTTTACGGAAAGATGTCGGCGGAAATTGGGAACTAGTCGGACAAGATGATGCGCACAAGATCTCTGATTTCAAAACTCGCAAATGAACCAAGTAAACCATCAGCTGCATTCAAACCCGTATTTATAGTCCACGATCCCAAACGACTCAAACTCTTCCCGCCAAAATGAAACCCCAGACCAAGCGACACCATCATTATGAAATATATGACACATGAGAAACGGCGGCGCCAAAAGTATAACGATGTGACCACCTGACGCCCTTTCACCTACCTTCTGACACTTCCAAGCCTTAACACTGTTCACCACACTTAAAGGCTGGGGGACTGGTGTACCACACCTAGCCAGTTTTGCTAGTTCACCAACACATGTCATCCTTGACCGACAACCCCTATCGGACAAGGCTGGGGGACTGGTGTACCGTACCTAACCAAACTCAATCAAGTAAATAGTACACATGTCAAAACCACATACCACCTAGTACCCGGACGCCACCAACACAAGTCATCTAGACAAGTGGTCGGTCTCGGCCGACTACCTATCTAGAAAGTTAGCCAACATCAATGCCCCAATACGCCTCTAAGACCTGTTTTAGGACCAGGCCCACTCATGGCCCAAGCTGGGGCCCAAGCCAAGGCCCAGCCCATGAAATGGTCAAACGTCATTAATGCTCTATAAATGCACGTGGACCCCATCATTTAAAGGTACGCTTTCATTAATTGCTGATTTGACTCTTGAGAACTTTGACTTACTTGAGCTTCGGAGAACCTTCTGCAGGTAACCCCTCCTGGGTTCAAGCCGACATGTATCGAATGGGAAGAGGCCAGCCAAAGAGATAGCGGACTACATGGTAAGGTGACACTCGTGCCTAACTTATCTTATTTGTACCTCTGCAGGAACAATAATCAATAGGTCTTTAAATTTTATTAAATCACAATTGAGTCCATCATAATATTTCAAATGAGTCATTAATAGAATTAATTCGTTAATTAATTCTAACATTCTCCCACTTGACTCATATGATGTCATAACATAATGTGATTTAATACATAAACATAATGCGCATTAAAAGACCTTGCATAAATTGGTTCCATCATTATTCATAATTAAAGATACAAAAATAATAAGAGTCATGGCGGTCACACATCATTCGATCGACATGATCTCTTTCATGTACTATTATATCATCCTTTTTTCCTTAATATGACCTTAAAACAAGAAGTCCATAATGGGTTCAAACATAATGTCATTTTACAAAGCAATAACATAACATAATTTGTTTTCTTCATCATAATTTGCGTCCATAAATATAAAGAAGAAAACACAGATTTCAGAAATTTTTACATTAGGGAGCTTAGAATGTCACATAAACATTAATAACATTAACAATTAACATTTATCATTCACTAGTAGACATATTGCCCATATTCTTTACATGACTAGCATACAATTTGGGCAGTAACCCTTTTATTAAAGGGTTAGCAATCATAAGATCTGTGCTAATATGTTCTATTGACACTCTACGTTTCTGAACTTCTTCTTTAACGGCAAAGTATTTCAATTCCATATGCTTAGCACCTTTGGAATACTTGTCATTTTTAGAAAAGAAGATTGCTACGGAATTATAACAATAAATATTTAGTGGCTTGGAAATACTATCGACTACTCCAAGTCCTGAAATAAAGTTTCGCAACCAATTAGCCTGAATTGTGGCCTCAAAGCATGACACAAATTCAACTTCCATGGTAGATGCAGCAATGACAGACTGCTTCACACTTTTCCATGAAATCCTCCTCCTACTAATAGATACACATAACCAAATGTTGACTTTCTTGTATCCACACAGTCGGCAAAGTCTGAATCTGTACAACCTATTAGCTCAAGGTGATCAGATTTTCTATAAGTAAGCATGTGATTCTTTGTTCCTTATAGGTATCTTTAAACTTTCTTTGTAGCTTTCCAATGCTCCAGTCTTGGATTACTTTGGTATCTACCAAGCATACCAACTACAAAGATAATATCTGGCCTCTTACATGTTTGAGCATACATCAAACTCCCAACAACAAATGCATAAGGGATATTTTCCATATGTTTCCATTCCAAATCATTCTTTGGACATTGCATGAGACTAAACTTGTCTCCTTTCTGTATTGGAACGGGAGATGCTGAACATTTATCCATTCTAAATCTCTCTAAAACTTTATTAATATATGCATTCTGAGACAAACCTAACAGTCCTTGTGATCTATCACAGAACATTCTCGTGACTCCTTTCTTTGTGTGTTTTTTTTGTTTGCCTTTAATACAATCCACACACACATTCAGATCAATAAAATCCAAATCCGAAAGGAATTCATTATTTACTAATCTTTGCATTCTTTCTTTGGAAATATGTCCCAAACGTTTATGCCACAAGTAAGCATATTGTTCATCCACTAAACTACATTTAGTGCCAACATTGTGATGCAAAGTCATAAAGGTTTCAGCATATAAATTATCCAAATTCAATTTATATAAACCATCATAAAGTGTACCAGATCCAATCATAAAAGTATGCTTAAACAAACTGAAACAACCATTCTCAAACTTAAAAGAGTATCCAACAACATCAAGCTTAGACAAAGAAATTAAATTCCTAGTGATACTAGGTACATAAAAAGTATCCATAAGGTCTAAGTGATATCCAGTGTAGAGGATTAGACGATAAGTCCTAACTGCCTTCCATTGGAACTTTCTCTTTATTGCCCATGAAGATGAACTTCTCATTTGGGTTTATGGTTCGGGTTGTAAGAAATCCTTGCATCACATTAGAAACATGAGTCGTACATCAAGAATCAATCCACCACGTATTATGGGGAACTTCAGTTAAGTTTGATTCAAAACGTACGTAAGCATTATGCTCACCTTTCTTTTTGAACCAAACTCTACGCTTTATGCAGTCCTTCTGGAAATGTCCAGACTTCTCGCAAGAATGACATTTGTCATTTTTCTTCTGGATTTTGGTTGAGAACTCGTCAATCTTCAGTGGTCCTTTACCCTTTCCATGTTTCTTAGTAACTTTCTTTCCAACAGCTCTTTGATTTTTCACATATTGAATAGAGTGGCTTCCTAAGTTCTTCAATCGGGTATCCTCCTGAACTAGCATATTGTGCAATTCATGCACATTCCACTTGTTTTTCATGGTGTTGTAATTCATATGGAACGGACCATACTCAAACGGTAATGAGTTTAGAATGAATTGCACGAGAAAACCTTCATCCGTTGCCATTCCTAGAGACTTAAGTCTTACTGTGATATTTGTCATCTCGATCACATGCTCATGCATAGTACGTGAATCGTCAAACTTCATGGTGGTCAACGTACTCATCAGTGTCCCAGCAAGAGATTTATCAATAGTTTGGGAGCGCTCTTCCATAGATTTCATAAATTCTTTTGCGTTATCGATTTTGGGAAGAGCTGACTTAATATTGCTTGCTATGCTCATTCTCATAAACATTAAGCGAAGTCTGTTTGACCTTTTCCAAGCTTTTAATGGGCTTTCTCTTCATAGCTACTAGCATCCGTGATAGCAGCCGACTTTTCAACTTGAAAAGCTAGATCAAGATCCAATACACCTAAGTGAAATTGGACTTGTTCACTCCAATCAGGGAAATTCAACCCATTAAAAACTAGAACAAACGTAGCATGCGAGTGTAAAGATACCGAAACAGAGACTGCAATTAACACATGCCTAACATTAATGCTTTGAGTCATAAAAACTAAACGTAAAAACAGATTCAGACATAAACAATCATTCTATGCATACTAATGTTCTTCTTTGGGAGATCCACTAATACACAAACATAAACATAATGATGCTAATCATATTATAACATTATTGATAATTAAATTATACATAAACTAGAATCACCTACTACCTCTAGGTATATAAATAAAACTAGTGACACATACAAAATTATCTACAATCATGCTCATTAATTATAAGAACAATTAATCAACCTTTGAGCGATCCTTAAATGCCTTGTAATTAATGAATTTCAATTAACCCATAAATTTAATTATTCATAATTTAGCATCCATACTACGGGTAATTGAAATAAAAACATTAATAATTTGAAATCACAAAAAATTTTAAAATTTTGGCCACTTTGGTGACTAACAAAAGTTATTGTTCCTGTAGAGAACGAACAAGATAAGTTAGGCACGAGCGTCACCTTACCTATGTAGTCCGCTATATCCTCAGTTGGCCTCTTCCCGGTTGGTACGTGTCTGCTTGGACCCGGGAGGGGTTACTTGCAGAAGGGACTCTGAAGCTCAAGTCAGCTAAAGCTCTCCAAAAGTCAAATCAAGTGATTAATGGAGTAATGAATGCGTACCTTTAATTACTGGGGTCCACGTGTATTTATAGAGTATTAATTATGTCTGGTTATACCATGGGCCAGGCCCTAGCTTGGGCCCTGGTTTGGGTTGTAAGTGGGCCTGGGCCCTAACCCAAGCCTTTAGGTGGACTCATTGAATACCAGAGGGGCTTTGATTTTGCTAAGTATATTGAGGTTTTCGACCTAAATCGACTACTTTCCTTGGCGGTTTATGTTGCTCACGTGCTGTCTTAGGCAGGTTGTTCCTCTAGATGTTTAGGTTACCGGTTTAGGCCGGTTAGGCTTAGGTCAGCCCATCCTAGGTTGGTTACTTGAATGCTTTGGTATATAGGTATGGTGATCGTTTTATTATTATTTTGTTAAGTGGGCTTGGTGTGGTACACCAGTCCCCCAGCCTTGACCGACATAGGTGTCGGTCAAGGGTGATATGTGTTGATATGCTAGCGGGACCGGCTAGGTGTGGTATAGTTATCATACTTGATTTCAAATAAATAAATAAATACACATTTAATTGCTATAAACCATACATAGCATTCTCTTTAATTTTAATTTATCAAAAACATATAGACATTATTCACATAAAATATTATGTGCCTTAAATAAAATCGAAAACCATAATTTCAAATCACGCGATTAAAATCTCATAAAGTGGAATATTTTTCAATGTCAAATCTTTTGATATATAATTACAAAATAAAATTGAAACATTAGTTGTAACTCACACAATGCACGAACTTAATCCAATAGCATTACTGTTATTGAATACAACTAAATGACCATTACTGTTATTGGTAGAAACGTAACCTCACACGAGATTAAATACCAATCAAATCTAATAAATAGCTTGCAACGATGATTCATGCACTTGCGGTTTACGATCCACATGATCAATTATTCAATACTTGCGAAATTCATAAAACAGAAAAGGCATGATTCAATTCACGTAAGAGAACAATAAAAAAAGCACGTAAGAGCAAAAGCTTTCAAAGCACATAAGAGCATAATAACAACGGAACGGAAGAACATTAAAATCCCCTAAATCGTATAATTAGGGTTCGTCAAATAAATTGCGAAGCATAAATTTTAAAATCCCTAAATCCTTCATTAGGGTTTATCTAATTAGGGAAACATCATCACATAATTGAAGAATTATAAATCCTACAACACACGCTCTAATACCACATGTAAAACAATTAAGAGGATCGTTAAGATTTATGATTCTCACATGATAAAACAAAATAGAGCACCAACCTTGATCCAAGAGAGATCTTGTAAATATGCATTCTTCAATTTTAATTTTGTGTGTTCTTCAACCACCATTTCCCAATCTATCTCTTTGCCCTTCTTTTCTCTTCTCACACATTTTTGATGGGTTACTGTGAAAAGAACCTTATGGCTAGAGACAAAACCCCAATCCCTTTTATAAACCAACGTCCATCAAGTTGGTTTTTATTTTATTTTATATTTATTTTATTTTATTATCACTTCCCATAATAATATTGTACCGTACCTGGCCAACTTAACCATATAAATAACAACATATATGCTGGAAACAGCTAAGGTACACGCCTCAGGCCGGCATAGACCTAAGCCAGCCTAAACTCATAACAAAGGTACGCATTCATTACTCCATTAATCACCTGATTTGACTTTTTGAGAGCTTTAGCTGACTTGAGCTTCGTAGTCCCTTTTGCAGGTAACCCCTCCCGGGTCCAAGCAGACATGTACCAACCGGGAAGAGGCCAACTGAGGAGATAGTGGACTGCATAGGTAAGGTGACGCTCGTGCCTAACTTATCTTGTTTCTTCTCTGCAGGAACAATAATCAACAGGTCTTTAAATTTTATTAAATCGCAATTGAGTCAATCATAATATTTCAAATGAGTCACTAATAGAATTAATTCGTCAATTAATTCTAACAAGGTTATCTAGAAATTGAATTGTGTAATGCATTTGCCTGATGATTTGTATTGTTAGACTCTTCTAACATCTTGACTCGTCTAACATCTTGACTCGTCTAATGCTTAGATTTAGTTATTGGATCAACCAAGCTTGTTGCTTTTGTTAACACACGTAATGTATGAGTATAAATCAATTTAGCATGTGAAAGCAATATTACTTATCATGTGTTTTGATCTTTGAACAACATTGCTCAATTTCTCTTTCTCATTATTTCATTAAACACTCTCTCTTAGTCGTTTAATCACATTTTCACTTCTGACTAGAGATTTACTTGTCTGGTAGAGTGTTTTATCAAAACCTTATTAATTGTCGAGGTTTGTTTACTTTAACAAAATATTTCCAATAAAACTCCTCAACGTTTTTCCTATTATCTTCTACTAGCAACAAGTACCAACATTCAATAATAACAATTTGAGATACTCATAAAGGAAAATTCATTTTACGTAGATAAATTGTTATATCATTAAACACCTTTTGCACTTTAAGTGACTTATATATTGTTTTTAATTTTGCCAAATAATATTGTTAATCTTGTATCTTTTTTCCAATTGATAAATACACACCCACTATTACATTAAGCAAAAACACAACATTAAGCAAAAACAAAGCATAAAAGAATGGTGTCTTTGTGTCAATATCTATGTAAAATTACGTGAGGCACAAGGTTAACATTATAAAAAATAAATCAATGTAGTAGTAATCAACATTGATCCCATAAGGTCATTCAAATCATCCCTAACAAGTTTCTTTGTTTCTTTTGCAATTATTGACGCTATATCAACCCAAGTAATAGGAGAAAAATATCATAATAGTCCTAAAACATGACATGCTAGAATAGTGAAGATGATGAAAATGAGAGGGTTAGCATTAACAAAACCACTGATAATATTGAAGATGAATAAAGAAATGCATGATGTTGGAAATGTTCAAGACAAATGATTATGTGAAAAATTAAAAATAAGAAATTAGAAAGGAAAGAAATATATAGAAAAAAAAAACCTTTGAAGATCTACAATAACTAACTACAAACTTTAACGTAAATATGCAACAAGTATTTAAAGTGTGGTTAGTGGTGCACCAAAGTAATGTCAAACATAAGGTTAACAAGAGGAAAACATGAAAGAAAAGAATATGAGAAATTAAAAAAGAGAGAAAAAATGCTCTAAAGGGAACTATAATTTCTAAAAGCACTTTTAAAATTTATTTCATATTAAAAAGGTAGTTATCATGGTAATAAATAATTATATTTATTAAGCCAATAAAGTAAAATATGAAATATAGGTTGATACTTTAGCCTAATAATTTCATCACTAGAAAAAATAACATATATTTTTATCATATCAATGAAAATAAATGAAGACTTTCAACCAATCATGTGTGATACATGCTCATTGCTTAATATCTTTGTTGCATCATACATAAAAACACCATCACTTATTTGTCTAGGTTTACAGTAATATGATTGTTCATGTCTCTTTTTCACTAATGCTTATAGCAATACAAACTCTATTTTAAACTCTCAAACAATTGATCATAAGGAATCATAATCAATTTTGGTCAAACATATTGAAAGTAGGCATGCATTTTCTTCATTTTGTGTCATCGGGGCAATTGAATAAACAATTGTAATGAACGAATTAGTTAAATTATCATTTCTCAAGGCACTGCTCATGGACAATTAGATTTGGTCTAATGGACACACTAGATTCAATTGTCATTATCAGAGGCATTGCTTACGGGCCATTGAGCATCATAAAGTCTTTTGCAGGTGGATCTTTTCCTGTGTTCTTGTCCTCTAGAGCATTCATCAAGAGTCATCAAGCTACTTAAATATTGCCACTTGTCCAAAGGTCCACGCTCCAGATCCTAGTAAGAACAACAAGGAATACATAAGAATAAAGGGTTAAACTATGTTTAAGACACTCTTCACAAATATCGTCTAATATGAATATTCAAATAATATGAATATTCAAATGATAATTTTATATGTTTAGTAATATGTGGATGACAATTGTGTATGATGAAGTAAAGTGTAAGACTTGTGAAATTTATTAATTAAATAAATAATTAGTTAATAAATGCAGGTAGTGGGAGCCTTTATGACATTTAAGTCTGACATGTATGATGTGGAAAAGTACTAGCTCAAGTGGTTGAGAGTACTTAATTGTGTGAGAGGACTTGGGTTCAAGTCTTATATATGCCATTTGATTATTATTTTAATTATGTATTATCGGAACCCTAACAGCCACATGAAGGCAGTTAAAAGGGAAAAGAGAGGTTTTTGTACTTGCCATTGTTGCATAGTGAGAGGAGAGCGAATTGGAGAGTGTTCTGTGAGAATTGAGGTAACATGGAGCTGAATTGAAGGGAAGCCATTGTTGAACAAAGGAAGAACTCTAGAATTCAAGTTTAAGCAAGGATTTCCAAGTTAGGGGTGCTCTCACCGCGTTTAAGTATTAAATTATTGCATATAATGTATAATGCATGTATATTGATCCTGTACCCGCTAGGCGACAAATCAAGTCCTGTATAATTCTGGATTCCTGCAGAGGAACCGCCTAGCGGTAAGGTCCCGACCGCTAGGCGACGCGCGACTGATTCACCCAGTTCTTGGGTTTTTATTTGAACTACCTAACAGTGATGAATACCCGCCAGGCGATGCGAGCCAATCTGGTTCGATTGTAGTGTTTTGGGCTTTCTGGGTGATTTTTGATCGGTGGAAAGGGGGCTTAACTCATTAAATGATTAAATGGAAATGAATCATTGTGAAATTATGATGTAAAGAAGGGAAATTGGATGATTATGACACCATTCTTATTTTAAGGTTGAGTAATTAGGGAATTTGAATGCTTGAATTAATTTTCGTGTGAGTTGGACTAGAAGTGGTTCATTTTATCCAAATTTAAGGTTTGAGTGTAGTAGATTGAGTTATGGTCTGATGTATTGGTGATAATAGAGGGGTTTTCTAGGTCCGGGAATATTGTAGGTGCTAGAAATTCTAGGCTTTTCCCAGAATGCTATGCACCGCCTAGCGGTGCTGATTGGGTCGTCAGGCGCCATCGCAGATTAAGAGACTTGCGTGGTTGTAAGGTGCATTAGGGAGTATGGGATCCTAGTGAATCGGGTTAATGTCAAATGTTGAAGTGAGTAATTATTTAGATGGAGGTCTACGGTGATTATACAACTAAATGAGTAGCATGAATTAATGTGAGTGATAATGGGAGATATGATAATCACGACAATAATAATAGTTGAATGGGTAGTATTACTAAGAAAAAGTATTGTTGGATTGAGAGGTATGATACAATTAGGAGTTAAGTTCCCAAGGGAAGACGTAATAATTGAACATGAGTTATGTGTTATCTTAAGATAAAGTGAAAGCAATGAAGTGTTTGTGTTAAAAGAATGAGGACAATTGTACTTAGTGCATGACTAATACCAAGTGTGAATAGCTGGATGTTGCTTAGGTGACCACACTTAGAGAGTGAATTCACATATGAGGACCTGTGATGACTGAAACCATTGTAGATAGCAATGAACTAGGTTATGGTACTCTGAATGAGTGACAAGGGAGAGTGATTGTGCGAATTGTGCCTGAATTTGAACTAAGACCAGTACTTCACAAGTACTGGTGTGGCGCCTGGCAGTGGTGATTTACCGCCAGGCTACAACAATAAAAACAGTGGGCTCTGGATAAAGTGGCGCCTGGCGGCGAGGATGGTTTTGCCAGGTAAAGTCTGCAAATCAATAGCATCAGAGGCGCTTGGCGCCTAGCGGCACATGTCCCCTGCCAGGCGGCCTGGAAGCATGGTTCGCCTAGCACCTCGAGAGTAGCGTCAGGCGATATTGCTACAGTGGAATTATGTTTTTTCTTGCATTGAGGTGCGTGGTCTACAAGGCTTCTGTGATATCTCGAAGGTCGGCTTGTTGATGTTCCTTGAGTTATGGCTCGGAACGTATCCCTTGAGTTGTGGCTCGGGATAGGGGTTAAGCACGTGGCATTCCTTGAGTTGTGGCTCGAAATGACATCTCTGGAGTTGTGGCTCAAGATGGCGGATGAACACGAGAAACTCTTGAGTTGTGGCTCGGGTTGGCAAGTGTTGTTGGTGTGAGTGTGCACGTTGTGGCGTGTATGGATGGGTCCAGTTAGATTGCCCTCTTAGTATTAAGCTGATGAGTTTGGTAGTCTTAAGACGTTACGAATGTTATTCGTATTGGGAACTCCACCTGGCGTTACAGTGTGTGATCCGTAGCAAGGTTTCCCGCATGTGCTTTACTAGTTGTGGCTGGTAGGTGTGGCAGTAAGACGTCCTGAGATACTCATAGGAAGACGTAGAACACGGTTAACATGACCATGGGGTATGGAATTAAAAGATGATATTCCTTTGGTGTGTTTGTGATATATGTATATGATTGTATATATGATTATTTTACTATTAGCTCACCCTATCTGCTTGTGTTTGGCGATGACCATGTATGTAACATCCCTAAGGAATATTACTAATTTAAATAAATACATAAAGAAAAGAAAAAAAACATCATGATATTATTATTCCCAAAACGCGGGAAAATTAGATTGTTTTAACATCGCGCCACATTTATTAAAATCGTAGCATTTAAAACCTTACAATTTCCAAAACAAATCAAAACATAAGTTATAACATAAACAAAATCCTAGCTTAATCCCAGCTAGCCCTCACTTTGTCGCCTGAGCGTTCTCGGCATCACCTGAAACACCATCTGCTCCCGTGTAACGAATTACACGATCATCGCCATACACAAACAGAAAGTGTGAGCTTATAAAAGATTAAATAACATATAATAACACAGAAATAACAATAGCACACCCATTTATTCTATTCTAGATAATTCTTGGCCAAGTTCCTAACTTCTCAAGGTTTTACAACCTTCAATTCACTTAACATTGTTAGCCTTGGACTCAGGGTTTATGATGCTCGCACCAACCTGCCTGTTCGTGGTCCTGCTTCTACGAACCTCCCCGCTCGTAGTCCTACTCTACGGACCTACCCGCCCGTAGTCCAATACACGTGATCCACTAGCTACGTACCTCCCCGCACGCAGCATCTCTCAAGTGTGAGCCGAACCATACGAACCTACCTCGCCCGTATCCTCACACGAGAGTAACTGAATATGAACCTCCCCGCTCATATCATCACGTGTTACCTCCATCCATGAACCTACCCGCTCATGGCACAACATCCCCTGATCCAAGTTTCGCATCAATTGCATCCAAACAACACACACACAAACCACAAATCTCGCTTAGGCAAGAAGCTCTAGCTCAAGCGATCAGGCCTGACTCGCTTAAGCTAGGCTCTCTCGCCTGGGCGAGCTTGAGACAGTAACAATATACGAGAACTCGCTTAGGCGAGAGCACACTTCGCCTAAACCCCAAAATTCTCTCGCCTAGGCGGCGAGTCCTGCAACCACAAGCAATCCATCACGCTTTCTCGCTTAGGCGAGTACCTCTCGCCTGAACGAGGTGTTTTGTCGCCCAATTCATGGGCTACTCGCTTGAGCGAGTTGCTCGACCAATATCAGGTTTTGGGTTACTGTTATTTTCGCCTAAGCGACCTTGCTCGCCTGAGCGAGAATAGCAGAACCTCCCCTTTGTTCACGCACCCAGACCACAATTTCAAGTCTCTAAATCTTCATTACAACATACCAAGAGTCTAATTTTAACGACCATTCACGAGCACAAGTCATGTACACAAATAAACCCCCAAAACATTAGATTACACCCTACCAATTCGCGCATTGCAGAAACCATTAGCATATTCATATACAAACTTAGGGGTTTGCTCAAATACCACAATCACAATCACAACTCCATAACAACACATAGAGCACGCAAATTTTTATAGCAAAGATACAATTATTCATTACACACTACAGCAAACACAAAAAGATTACAGATTATGTAGATAGCTACCAAGAAGAGCTCCCCTAACCTGGTTTCCTAGGCTTTAAATAAGAAAGGATGATGGTTCTTCTTGCCCAAAATTAACTTCTCTTGGTGCCCTCTAATTCCAGCCCTCTTGATTCCCTTTTTGCACTCTTCACTCCCAAACCCGTGCTCTTCACTACCTTCTAGGTTTTAGACTCCAAAAGCCCTTATGATTCCAAAGTTATGAATGGGAATTGAACACACACCCTTGAATTTCCAAAGTTAAGACACAACCAATTCAACCAAGGCATGTTTGTGTTAAATCCTCTAATTATATAATTATGTTAGTACCCGACATAACCATGCAATTTATTAAAATTAATAATCAATCAAATAACACACATATGGCATACATAGGACTCGAACCCAAGTCCTTTCACACAATTAAGTACTCTCAACCACTTGAGCTAGTACTTTTCCACGTCATATCCCTCTGCATTAAATGCCTTAAAGGCTTCCATTACCCGCATTTATTCAATAATTATTTAATTAACTATTTAATTTTCCCAGGTCTTACAATGTATGCGGTACACGGGAGCAGATGATGTTGCAGGTGGACCTGGTGAGGCATAGAGCCGGAGCGGGGCTATTTGGGAGAAAAGGATTTATTAGAGTTTTCAGTTTTATGTTTTAAATAAATTGTAATTTTTTTTATACTACAGACATGGATAATTAGAATGGAGTTTATAATTAAGGATTTTAAAGTTTATTTCATGATGAATTTCAGTTTTAAATTTCCTGCATTTTTGGGAAATGATATTTCAATAAATGAAGTTTATTTATTAATTCTCTATTTTATTATTTAAATCTGTAATATCCGATCGGGATGTTACATAAAGTAGATAAAGCTTCGAGACTTAACTAATTTAGTTGATTTAAAATATATGCCTGTATATATTTTTATAACTCTCTTTTTTTGCTTTTGCAAATAAAAATAACATGCAATGTAAAGATATAAGAAAGAAGAGAGAATACACACTATGTTTTTATATTGGTTCGTCTAATCAACCAAACTATGACCAGTTCTCAGTCAATTGATTAAACTAACACTACAAAGTACAATTTGATTATTCTTTATGCTTGCAACCATTCTTGGTTAATCCCTTGAGTATTGTTTGGGCGTGTGGCTACTCTTATATAAGCCCTTGAGTATTCTTTATACAAGTCACTTTTGGCTTAGGCAACTATTCTTTTAGAAGTCACTTATCACACAATCTGAGTATTCTTTGAACAAGAACCACCCATGACTAATAATCGAGTAATTCTATACCAAATAAAAACTCTTAGTTAAGATAAGTAGTTTTTGTGTAAAATGATCAATGATCACTAAGTTGCTCACTAGGTAGGTTGATCATCTAAAGACTATGTAGGATTGATGTTCTCCTCTAGCATGTTGTTTGAACATGATCAATGTTCAGCTTTGAAACTTTTGATTAATCAGAGATCTCAACAATGTTTTTGAACTATATAACATAACCTCTCTCTTTCTTCTTATTGAATATCTTCATATAGACTAAAGAAAGTAGTCATTGTAAATATCATTTCTCGTTCAACTCTTTTGAACGCCTTTCCTTTCATCTAAGGAGCTTAATAATGATGGATGCATTTATTACACTTCATCCAAAAATAAATGTTATCTTTTTTTTTCACAACATCTCAATAGTTAGAGGTAGTTATCTTATTCTTGGACAATGTGCATTTCCTTGATTTGTCTTAAATTGCAATGTCATGTGAATTATATAGTTTTCCTAAAGTTGACAATACTTAGTTGAGGGATTTGTTTCCTCAATTGATCCTCTAATGGACTTATCCTTTTTTCTAACTTATCTCTTTTGACAAACGAAAGTGGTAGACATCCCTGCAAAATATATAATATGCTTTTATGTATTCTTCATTCAATACGAGGTTAACTTACTTCTATATGCATATTGTTTCAACATATTTGTACCATGTTAGATGTAAAACAAGACTTCACAATGTTATATCATCTATCTAAAAAAATAATTGTGCCTTACATGATTTTTTGTTGACATTAATCATTACCTATCAAAGCAATCATAATCATGTTTTTATACTTAGTTGTTTATAGCACTAAATAAAGAGTATAGGGTGTTGGACTTTTCTCTAACACGATTAAATACAGCTTGATGGATATATCATATTCAATTCTTTTACCTAAGGAATTGTTCACATGCCACTATTCATGATAAAGTTCTTAATGTTTTTCCACACATCTCATCCCACACATGTTAGTGAAAGGTAATGATCCACATTAAATCATATCAGAAGGACACATTAGATTTAATTCATGTTACCCAATGTTATTAGTCACATATTTTGAAAAATAGAAAATATTACATTAAGGGAGGGTGGAATAATTTTTAATTTTTTTGTAGTTTTTCGCTTTTATCATTTGTACAAGCACTATTGGACGATGTGAAGATATATGTAAAGTGTTTTTGTAAGTTTAATTTTAACTTTTCCTTTCTTCTTTAGAGATATACAATTGTAACATCTAATATAAAAGATCAATGAAAGGAAATATAGTCAGTATTTCGAGGAGGACTCACCAGTGTCCAAAATGTGTTCTTTTCAAATTGGTCTAGTTCCTCCTTTATTTCTTGTATCCAACTTTCATCTTCCAGAGCTTCATCCAGATTTCTAGGCTTAATATGAGATATAATTGCTTCATGTTTTTTTAGCTTTGATCTTGTTGTGACTCTTTTCTCAGGATCACCTAAGATGTCTTTAGTTGGATGGTATTTCTTTATGTGTGAAGAGGGTTCCTTTTCTTTAGTGGGTGCGTTCGGTCCTTCTAATGAGTCATTTTTAGCATTTACTTCCTCCTTGTTTGGTACAAGTTGTCTTATAAGGGAGCCTCTAATGTAGGATCATCTGTAGTCAAAGTATTCTTTATAACCTTCATGTCAAAACGAAATCAATGTTCTAGCTTTGATAATTTCTTATCAGGCTTACAATCATTAAATTCACATGTATGGCTTCTTCCACAATACTCGTTCGAAAGTTATACACTCTATATGCTTTGGACGTCTTTGAATAGCCAAGAAGAATACCTTCATCACTTTTGGAATTGAATTTTCCTAGTGTTTAATATGAAGCATTGCACAGCAAAAAAGTGAAAATATGAAATGTTAGGTTCTCTATCTTTCCATAATTCATAAGAAGTCTTCTTAATTAAAGGTCTTATGTAGACTCCATTTTGTAAATAACAATTTATATTAATTGCTTTTTCCAAAAGATGTTTAGGTGTGAAGTTAGAATTTAACATTGTTCTAGCCATTTCTTGTAAATCTCTACTTTTCGTTTCTACTACACTATTTTGTTGTGGTGTTCTTGGAGTTGAGAAATTGTGCATAATGCCAAAGCTTTCAAATAGTTCATAAATATTTTCATTTTGAAATTCCAACCATGATCACTTCTTACAAAGAGAATTGATAGACCTTTTTAATTTTGCACTTGTTTAATAAACTTGCAAAAGACTTTATAACAGTCATCTTTATTTCTTAAGAATTTAAGCCAAGTACATTTAGTATCATCACCACCAATTACTAAACATACATTTTTCCACATAGAGACTACGTTTTTGTAGGACCGAATATATCAATATGAATCAACTCAAGAGGTCTTTGTGTTGAAACATCATTTATGCTTTAAAAAGAACTTTTGACTTACTTGCCCTTGAGACATGATTCACACAAAAAAATTGTCTTTGAATGATAGATCTGGCAAGCCTCTTACAGGGCATTGTTTCTTTAGCTTTGAGAGTAGTCTCAAGCTTGTGTGGCCACATTTCATGTGCCATAGCTAGCGATCTTCTTGTATAGTCATGAGGTAGGACACCTTTTTAGTTGTCAATTCATCCATGTGAATCTTATACAAGTTTCCTTTCCTCTTTGTGGTGAAAATATGTGTGCCATCATGTTTGGTTATAGTACATTTATGTTTATCAAACAATACATCACAACCATTGTCACATAATTGACTTATGCTCAATAGATTTTGATTCAACCAATCAACTCATAAGACATTACTAATGTATATAGAGGGCTAAGGCTTACTAGATTAGTTCTTATGATTCTGTCATCTTGGTATCCTCAAAATATAACCTTTCCTCCTTTCTTCAATTGATAGTCTAGTAATATAGACTTTTCTCCTATCACGTGTCACGAGCACCCATTGTCCAGGTACCATGATATGGGTTTCTTTGGTTGGGTTGAATATATTTGTAATAGGAACTACTTGTGACTTAGGTACCCAAACATCTATGGGTCCTTTGATGTTAGTTATTTTGTAGAACACTCTACCTTTATTAAAGCAAGTCTTATTTTTTTTCTTTATATCCAATCCCTATTTTGTCATGTGATTTCCAAGAGCTTTTAAGAAGCATGTTTAAGTATTGTCATTTGAACTAGCCCGTGCTAATATTTTTCTCATGGCTACATTTTATGCCTCAATTTCTTCTATTTTATTCTCATTCAATTCTATGGGTTGTTTACCTTTATTTTTTGGGTTAGAAATAATTTCTTTTTGAGTTCCTTATGTATTGTGTTAATTTCTACTAATTTCATTTCTAGTTCTAACTTATCATTGCTTAGGATACTATTTTCTACCTTCAACTTCTCATTTTCTTCATTTGCTATTCTTAATTTATCTTCAAGTTCTTTACATATTTCTTTGGTATTTCTCTTTAATGTTTTATACATTTCTATGAGCTTACCATTATGGGAAATAGATTCATAATATGCTTGTCTATCATAATCAATGTCAAAGAAATCTACCTCTTCATCATCAGAGTTGTCTGATGTGTCACTATTCACATTTTTCATGAAGTCAATGTTTGCTTCCTCACCTTCTAAGTCAGAAGAGTCCATGTCCTTCCAAGTGGCCATGGTATTTTTGTGATGTGTCACTATTCGCATTTTTCATGAAGTCAATTTTTTGCTTCTTCACTATCTAAGTTAGAAAAGTCCATGTCCTCCCATGTGGCCATGATAATTTTGTTCTTCTTCTTATCTTTGTCCTTGCTCAATAGGTAGGAAGTGGATATTATAAATGGATGTTCGTAGATAATGAGTACATGTATTTTTATACCCATATGTTAATGGGGCGTGTACGAGTATCATAGTATCATTAAAGCAAACTATAAATGTTTCAACATTAAAGGTCGTTTGACACTTAGGTCGTCTAATGACTTAAACTACTTTAGGTCGTCTAATACCTTGGTTATCTAAAGCCTTAGTTATCTAACACCTTAGTTATCTAACACAGTGACTTAGGTTGTTTAGAGACTTGAGTCATCTAATGTACTCATTTGATGATTTCTACTGTTAGACTCGTCTAATACCTTAACTTGTCTAATCCTTAGACTCGTTTAATGCTCATATTTGGCCTTTGCATTAACCAAACTTATACCTTCGTTGACATGCGCAATGCACAAAATTTAGCATATGCAAGCAACAATATACATAATATATTTTGATCTTCGAACAAAATTGATCAATTTCTTATTCTCATTATTTCCATTAGACATTTTGTCTTAGTCGTCTAATAACATTTTCACTTCTGACACGATAGTTACTCGTCCAGTAAAGTGTTTTGTTATCATTAAAACCTTATTGGTTGCTAGGGCTCGTCTACTTTAACAAAACCTTATTTTCCATAGAACATTGAACTATGATATATGGCACAAGTCAATAATCATATCACCAACATTGTTTCGTGAACAAGGCCTCATTTTGTGTAGGTTTGATCTATATGTCCATTTTTGCCACATTTGATCTACGCCATTGTTTATCCATTGCATATTGATCAAACTTTCTTTGTCATCCCTTAATTGTCCTTTGGTAATTTTGAGTAAGTTGACATTAAGATCAAATTTACCCTTCTCCATACTACTTCTTTTATATATTCACACCATTCCATTTGAAATTTTGTTCTTGACATGGAGAAACTTGACATCACAAACACTATTTTTTGAAGCCGTATCCTACAACTATGTTTGCAAATAGTTAAATAACACATCATCGTGAAGGCGTATAATTTCAATATATTCCTCTAAATTTTTTTAGGATCATTTATGATTGCACCTTTACTAATTTGAAGGAAAGAGTATGCATTGCTTTGGGTCTTCTTAATAGATTCAACAAGTCGTGTTATTGTCAACCTAAAGTCACAAGTGATGATTGAATTACGTATGATGGTACCCAAATATTAATTGATGTTAATGTTTCATATCAAAGTCACAAGTTATAATTATTATGTTAAATCATTCTATTGGTACATTCTCGTAGGAAAATCTCAAGCAGGTCCTTTTTTTGTTTCAATTAGTTCCCTTTTTGAGAAATTTGTTGCAATTAGGTCATTTTCGTTAGTAATACACTAACAACGTTAACTATGTGTCACATGTCAACTCGTGATTTTTTTTTAAATTATTTTTATTTTATTTTTTATAATTTAAAAAAATAAAAAAAGTTGTCACGTGCCAACCTGACGTTGTGCCATGTAACAAAGACAGTGTGATGTGGCACAATGGCGGAACATCATATTGACATAAGGGAGCCACGACTCCCCCAAAATTTTTGAAATTATACATATATATATATATATATATATATATATTTATATATTCTTTTAAAATTATAATTATATATTATGTTTATTAAATTTATATTATGAAAAATAATAATAATAAATAAAATAAAAAATTTAATGGAAAGATTGATTTATAAAAGAGATTAGGGTTTTGTTTTTGCTATAAGATCTTTTTACCATGTAACTTATTATAGAAGTGTGTGAAGAGAAAAAAAATACAAAGAGATAGATGAGGAAACAAAAATTGGAGAACACATAGATTGAGATTGAAATATACACTTTAGCCTAATCTTTCACATATCAAGGTTAGTATCTTATAATGATTTATGTATGTTAGATTTATGATTCTTCTTAGTATGTTTATCCCAAATTAGTATAAACCTTAATTATGATTTCAGGGATTCTTTTATGAAATTGGTATGAATCCTAATTATAATTTTTCCCAAATTAGTATAACCATTAATTATGAAATTTAGGGATTTTGTGTTTTCCTGCCTATAGTAAATTTTTTGAAGTTTTGAATTTATACAGTGTTGCTTATTTAATTAAAGTGGTAAGAGTTTTGTTATGTTTTGCAATGTGATAATTATGAGTTGTGAATATAAATTTTAGGTTAAATTACTTTTTTGGTCCCTCTATTTGTCAAATAATATCAGTTTGGTCCTCAAATTTTTCGTTGTCTCAATTTGGTCCTCATTTTCTTAAAAATGATTTAATTTAGTCCTTACCGTTAGTTTGACAAGACGGTGTTAAAGTCAATGCCATGTGTCAATTTCTGGTTTTTTTTAATTTTTTTGAATTTTCCTTTTAATATTTTTAATTTTTTACACGTGTCACTTCACAGTTGTGCCACATGTCAAAATGACTCAATTTGATCCCTATATTTGTTTTTAGTTTCAATTTAGTCCCAATTTTTGTAACAATGAAGTAATATTGTCCCTCCTTAAATTGACACTAAATTTACTTTTTTATAAATCTTATGGTGATATTCTTTCTAAAATTAACGTTTTTATTAAATATTTCTATAAATATTTTAAATTAACTTCAAATTCTATACAAAACATTAGACTTTGGTTTTGTTTTGAACTTGAAATTTAGTTCCTAAACTTATGTCTGACAAGTTATTTGATTTTTAATCTTCACTAAGTTTGTATAATATGATACACTTGATGTCTTTATATATGATGACAAAATTGTTAATTTTTGAAATTAAGTTTGGGGTTTAACTTTCTTTAATAATAAAACTAAAAAAAAAACTTGTTTAAAAATATTTCTACAAATATTTAATAAAAATGTCCATTTTATTGAGAATATCATCATAAGTTGTATATAAAAATTAAATTGAGTGTCAATTTCAGAAGGGACAATATTGCTTCATTTTTACTAAAATTAAGACTAAATTGAAACTAAAAACAAATATAGGGACCGAATTGAGTCATTTTAACATGTGGCACAACTATGAAGTGACACGTGTAAAAAATTCAAAAAATTCAAAAAAAAATTCAAAAAATTCAGAAATTCAAAAAAACAAGAAATTGACACGTGGCATTGACTTTAACACCGTCTGGTCAAAATTAACGGCAATGACCAAATTGAATCATTTTTAAGAAAATGAGAACCAAATTGAGACAACAAAAAACTTGAGGATCAAACTAAAATTACTTGACAAATAGAGGGACCAAAAAAGTAATTTAACCTAAATTTTATCATTTTCTAAATAGGTGAGAGGTGATAAATTTATATTAGAAAGATTATGATAAAGAGTAAAAGAATTTATTCTTTTTTGAAGGTGGAAGGTTTGTGATAAAGATGAAAAAAATGCATTTACGTTAACTAAACTTGGAAATTTTCACGAGAACCAAGAATTCAAGACAATGAAAAACAAATCTCTAAAGTTCTTAGAGTTACATATAATGAATTTAAACATTCATTAGAATGCGATCCGAGAAAAACGTCCTCAAATTTCACAATATCCACCAAATGAAATTGATGAGATACGAAGGGCTTATCTAGAATGATATTCATGGTTTGGTATCATGATATAATAGCGAATGATAGTCATTTTTTTTAATTCTACAATTATGTGTGCTTGCTTTAAGCAAAAGAAATGAAGAGTTTTTTTAACTAAAAAAATTATATATAAAAAATATAATTTAACAGCCCTAAATTTTTTGTCCAAGTTCCGCCACTGATGTGGCAGTAACAGTGTCACACGTCACTATTGAATGTGAAAATTCTCGATATAGTTCCTGTATTTGTTATTTTGTCTCAATTGAGTCTCAATTTTCTTAAAACTAGAGCAATTTCATTCTTGTCTAAATTAAGACCAAATTTAATTTTTATATAAATTTTACAATGTTATTTTTGTAAGGCCCATTAATTTCTCTGTCCTTTATTTTAAGGGCTGCCCCGTCTAGTGGGCCTAAGAGCTGGCCCAATAAGGAAGATTCTGACCTAACATACCCTAACCCTAACCATACTGCTCATTTTAAAAAAAAAACACATATCCTCTTCTCTTAGAGCTACTGCCGCCTCTGTTAGGGTTCCGAAGCGTACTCAGTTTCACGTTCAGCTTGATCTCGTTTTGGCTCATGTAAGTATTCCCAACCCATACTTCTCAATCTCTGGTCCTATTTCCGTGGGTAGTGTTAGAGCTCCGGTATTAAACACCCTTTGTTCACTTTTCCAGCTCTGTAATCTTCTCCTAGAGCTGTGGTACTTCGCTGTTTGGTGGCGATGCCTTAAAACTAGCTCGTTCCAGGTAAGGGAAGCTAGAACCTCCTTGTCTGGTGTGATTGTGACTTGTACCATTTTAGTTTCATTGTTTCTCGAGTTTGTATGCTGCCATGGATGCCTGGACTGTCTGGATTTTTCTGTTTGGTATATGTGTATGTGTGATGCAGGCGTGAATAGTGGCGAACACTAATAATCTCGCCCAAGCGAGCTTGCCTCGCCTAGGCGAGATGAGTAGAGGCTCGCCCAGGGCTATCTACGCGATTTGTCGCTCAGGCGACCAAACCCTCGTTTTGAGCGAGTAAATGTCTCGCTTAGGCGGAGGGGTCTCGCCTAAGCGAGATTGCGCAGGGGCTACTGTTCTCCTTGTCGAGCTATTGCCTAAGCGAAGGGGAGCTCGCCTGAGCGAGAGTCCTTCTCGCTTGAGCAAGACCCTCCAGCCTGAGCGAAGAGCTGGGCGAGAATGCATCCTGAGTTGGTTTCCCTCTATGCTTGGATGTTTAGCTTATGCTTGTTTGAGTTATTGTATGATGGCTTAATGGGAATGATTATGCATGATTGGGAGAGGATTATATGTGGGGAATTGTGAGTTTTGCATGATCTTTATATGAATTATACATGAGAGGTTGGATATATATATATATATATATATATATATATATATATATATATATATATACGTGGTCACGAATTTGACATGAGCAACAATAGACATGATGGTTGGTAATCCAGTGGCATGGTTTTGGTATGAGAAGAAGCACTTTACTCACGGTTGGGAATAATGAGTTGGTATTGATTCAACATATAATTAATGAAGGTTGGTTATGAATGTTGGTATGAGGTTGCTATGCATGATATATGTATCTATTGCTTGGTTGTTTGTATATGTTTGATATGTGGTCAGTACGTAATTCCATGGGATCTCTAGGTGAGATCCTCAGGGTCGTGCTTCAGTGGTCATGACGTAATTCCATGGCCCTTGTTAGTGGGTGTCCATGGTGGTGCCCCATCTATATAACTTGGTAAGGATTCAAAGTAAGGATTGCATCCTGACACTCTGAGGAGTCAGTTAGTCTCACTTAGAGCGGACTGACTCCTGTGGTGAGAGTAGTAGAAGGCCTGAAACTCATTAAGGGCTAACCTTGTGTGTGAGGGAATTGATTAATTGTAACACTTGTAACACATAGCTCGAGGGTGAGCAGAGGTATCAACCACAAGTGCAAGCATCTGCTGAATCCGACCAGGTTATATATATCCGGATGAGTCGAGTCGAGTCTTAGTGTATTGTTTGGAAGGTCATAACATGTTTGGGTGATGTATGTATAATTGACTGTGACAATATATCTGATTGCATGATAAAACCGCTTTTGGCTCTAGCTTACCCTTTTGTTGTTGTGTTCTGCTGTGTGGTACTCTCTTTGCGATGATCATCAACTTGTTGATGTGAGCAGATGCGAGGAACACCCGTGATTAACAGGGATGTGATGGTTCCACTACTTAGCCTTTGGACTGACTTCTGCTTCTGGGCTTTTCATTTAGGGCTAATGCCTGTGTATTGCTTTCTCTGAGAATTTGTTTAAGTCATTATCACTCTCTTACTTTACTTTATACCTGGCATCGTGGTGTGCCTCTTTCATTTGTCCTTTAAGTATTTGAGATATTTGTAGGAGTGATGTCATATTCTTTTATTCTCGCTTCTTATATTATACTGTGTGACATATCCTTTATTTATAAAAGGAAAACAAATATTAAAATTAAAATATATTTAAATGTTTGTTTACTTCAATTTTTTAAATTATAATGAATCACTTTTTTACACACTGATAAAAGTCATAATACATCACTTAATTAAAATCACGCAAACAAGAAATATTAAACTAATTATAATAAATTTTTTTACATAGATCTTGTATCTTTTGAACTTCAATATATGTTGGATGGTGTAAGGCCCAGTTTCTGCCCTAAATTTTTAAGGGCTGCCTTAAGCTATTGGGCCTAAGGGCTGGCCCAATGGATAAAAACAAAGTCTGCCCTAATTGTTCAAATTGTGCACTTTTCAGAAACTACACTCTTGGTGCTTAGAGCCGTAGCCATTGCTCCGCTAGGGTTTAGTCTTGAAGCTCCGCCACTCTTGTTCGAGCCAGTTTCAGTCCATGTAAGTTGCATCCCATCCCACACCTTCTTGCTTTTAGCTCAGGTGCTTCGAGTTCTGTCTAGAGTTGTGCTAAGTATTTTTTTTTGTGCCGCTCTGTCCTTGTGCTCCAATTCACTAAGTTGCCCTAGGAGCTGCTGTGTTTATCTGTTCGCACCTAGGAATCCAGTTGTTAACCCCTTTCCAGGTAGGGAAGTTAAGGCCCTCCTCTTATATTCTGTTTTCCACGATTGTTTGGCTGTTGTTTCAATTTTGTGTGGTTAGTATGATGATATGTTGATTTGGAAAGCATGAATCTGTTGTTTTGGATGGTGGGTGTCACTAGAGATGGCAAACAAACCCGTCCCCGTGGGTATTGTCCGAACCCGTTCCCGTTTTGACGGGGAATCCCCGCATTGACTGGGTATGGGTATGGGTATGGGGAATCCCCGATTTT
>Ga0214543_1004703_pt1 | contig 25707 bp, 7 predicted proteins | sample CNSS2metaG_FD_160094 | JGI IMG/M metagenome (GOLD analysis project Ga0214543, IMG submission 160094) | Root nodule microbial communities from cowpea collected in UCLA plant growth center, Los Angeles, California, USA - CNSS2 | ecosystem: Host-associated > Plants > Roots > Nodule | place: USA... | reverse complement strand
ATTTCTCTTATATATATATATATATATATATATATATATATATATATATATATATATATATAGCTCTCTCTGCGCGTTCTCTTATACTCTTTTCATTTTCTGAATCCAAATTTGTAACAAAATACTTTAGTGAATTTTTATTTACATATAATATAATATAATAGCACTATAATATTGTTATAATTATCTTAAAAGCATCACACTTAAAAAGCAAATTAACTATAAAGACAAAATACAAAAAACATTATTAATTTCTTTGATAATTTCAAAATTAAAACATCTCAATTATATAAGGATTAAAATATTATTTAAATATTTAAAGATGTTGTATTGATCGTTTTAAACATAGACTTAAAAGTATTGATACATATACTCCCATTTCATTAGAAACCACTAAAGACATGGTATGCGAAGAAGTTAAAATTAATTAACTTCTTTATAGGTTGAAATTGTAATTTAGTTGATGGAAGTACCTTTTATATTTCTAACAACATATAAATTTTTTTATATAAAAGGTCGAAAGTTAAAAAGCTTTGTGGGACAATGGCTCCTTTTACTTTGAAGGCTCGCCAATGGTCTTATTGTTTAATAAAACTATTTTATCTTCTTAAAAACAAATTATACATAATCGATCTATCTCTATCAGTAAAATTGATCTAAACATTTCTAAAATATCCAAATACCCCTTTTCTATCAATTTTTTTCCCTTCAACCCTGCCTGGTAGGTGTACTATGTTTCTCACCAAAACATTCTGCAGTATTTCTAAATGTTGAATTTTAGCATGAAGTTTTAAAAGGAAAAACAATTTTTTTTTCTTCTGATAACACCATGATGAAAATCAGCAGCATCTTGAAGGGTGAAAAAACAGAGGAGAAAAACAGAGAATAGATTAAAAAAAAATGTACATTTGATAAAAAATAAAAATAAAATCTCTCCATGATTTGCTCTAACGAATCATGTGGATTCCCTGTTAATGATAATAAGTCCTTGACTTGCAAGAATCACAAAGTGAAATCGGCACCATGAAGAAGGGGCACTGATCCAAACCTATGAAACACCTACACATATATCATCACTCTTTACATTCACACATCATCATCATCATCCATCAAAACAAGCCGTGACTCAGAAAAACCTTCAAGAGGGTGTCACGATGAAGTTATATTGCAGGCCGAAGATTTTGACTTGTCAAGAATTGACCACATAACTTGAACATCTTCATACCCACATGCCATCACCTCACCATGGAGATCCATAATCCGGTTCTCTTGCTCTGCACAATCACACAAAAACAACATAAATCATTTATTTAAAGATAACCAAACACTGATGTTCTGTTCTGTGAAAATGTTCTGTGAAAATGTTGTGTGAAAAACAGAGGAAGACTGAGAAAGAAACCTGTTTGAGACTTCTTAGGGTCTCTGGGGGGTTGCTGGTTGAAGAAAGTGCAAGCTTTTTTGAAAGGGGTGGCAATGGTTTTCTTCCATGAGGCCATTGTTGTTGTTGTTGATATGCAAGTGGAACTATTGGGTTGGTGTAAGGTGTTGGGATTATATATATATATATATATATATATAGTGGTGTGAATGTGGAAGAATATTATAGAATAAGAAATTGTGAGAGGCAGAGAAAGAGAAAGAGAAAGAGAAAGAAAGAGAGAGAGAGAGAAGCACGATCCGTGAGATGAGGGTATAGATGGAAGGAAAATCACTCTTTTTATTCAATTCTCTTATCTCATCAAACAAAAAGGTCGCCGACTGTAACCAAGCACATGCTGCACGCTTCCTCACGCACCTTACTTACACGTGAATTCTTTTTTCCACTCCATTCTATTATTTCTTTTTTCGTTTTTTTTTTTCCATATCTAAGCTACACAATTTTTGTACATGGCTTAATAATTTGAATAAATGATTCCTTTTAGCTTGTAAACGAGGAATTATTCACTGAATTAATCATGGAAGATATTGATTTAATATATGAATATGTTTAAGGTACAGAGAGAGTTATTAACTATCTCAAACACTCAACTTGTCTATTTTCTTCTCGTAATAGTTTTTATCGTTCGTTCTTCTCGCTTTTTCTTCCGTTAATTCTTCTTTTTTCCTTTTTCATTTGGTTGTCTAGACGATCGGATACTTGTCTATAAGGTTTGGATACTTAAGTCAGTTCAAGTCCGTTTGTGTAAGTACAATTAATGCTGTAATAAATACGAAGTAAAAGTCTCTACCAAGTTACCTTGGACTCCTATTTATAGTTTTTGACATCGACCTGTGATTACGGTTTTCTTAATCATGACCCAATTGCTTTTTAAACTTGATTACTGATTTGTGTTACTTTAATTTACTTTTAATTTACTGATTTGGTTTTGGTGCAGCTGCCCGACCGGAGGGTCGTGCGTTTTGTCGGAGGCCCCCGTAATTATGTTAGGACGACAAAATTCCACTAGAATCAACAGCGGTGGCTGTTCGGTTCGCGAGCTCCCTTAAATCACTCTGGAGAAATTGTCACATCAACAATCCAAGGGATCGTCTGCCTGTAGGCAGACGGCCTTCGGCCGCTTATCCTTGGGCCACCTGACCGATTGTCTGGCTAGGGATGTCGATACGCCATACGGTACAGAATATATAAAAATGATCATTTTTAATTATTAATTTTTTATGTTTAAAAGATAAATTCATGGTACTATATTTTAACATTTAAAGATTAATTATATAGAATGATTTTTTTAATATTTAAAGATGAAATTTTCTACATTTGGGGAAAAAAAGTCATTCGTACCAAAATTCTCTTTGTGTATTTGACATAACACAAAACGTATTTGAGATAATTTGAAATCATTGATTAAGCAATCTAATGTTGATAGATTCACATGCTTAATGGTGGATTGTATTATTATTAAAAAGAAAAGAGGAGAGACAAATGCTAATCTTTCTATGCCATATGGAAGGGAGGTCCTGGATTTTCGTGGAAGGTCCCTCATTACCTTTTCGCAACATATTTTTTGTTTCCCTACTTTCTCTTTGGAAATAAGTCATACACATTGGGTGCACAATTTCATGTTCACTTGCCCCTTTTAGACCTTCCAACCTCCTTGCTTCACACCACCCATGATATGTTTATATATAGTTGTTTGTTTCCCTGGAATGAGTAAAAAAGTTTACATAGGATAAAATAAGAGATAATATATGTTGAAAATCTAAGTGTGAGTCTAAGACCCATAAACTCATCGTCTTAAGGTTTTGGAAGGTTTTGGGTTAAGAGTGATGTCAATCCCTTATGTGAATTGAGCTCATACTCATTAGTGTTAAATCTCTCCGATAATTTTCTCTCGAAAGACCTAATAGTAAGTACCATATAAGGATCAAGACCCATAATATCTCATGAGTTTGATTTTCTGAAAAAATAAAATGAGTTTGATTCTCCTAAAGGCAGAGTGGAAATGTTCTATTTCCCTTCTAATATATATAACCCTCGAACAAAATTATAAGAAGTAGATAAGAAAAAGATGTTTTAGGGTTGGGTGGTGTTTCGTGGTTGTTTTATGACCTTGGGGTGAACAATAATGATAAGGTGATTCTTTGAAGGGAAGAACCCTAATGGTGATATGAAAAGTTTGAGCCATTTGTAATGAAACAAGTTAGTGATTGGATTTAGTTCCCCATTTCATGGCATGTGATGGCCACATGCTATAGTGGGGAATGGGAACATGGAAGACTGAACTTAGGGCATCCAAAACAAAAACCAACCCTTGTGTTGTGGGGGTCTCTAATAATAACTAAGACCTTCGTTTTCAAACCCATCTTTCTAGTACCCCAACTTTGACGTAAAAGTATGCCCATATTTTAACTTTGGAATTGAATGGTCTACGTATAGATATATTCACATACGAATAGAATAATCAAAATAATATTATGGGTTGACATGACATTCACTTACATTTTAAGGGACCATTCATGCTTTTAAATGTCATTAGAAAACAACATTATCATTTGAGAGTAAGAATATTGTCTCCATGTAATATTCCATGCTATTTTTCAAGAAAAAAATATGTTGGTATTTAATTATTCATTTAATTCATGCAGTTAATGCCGCCAAATGAAAAGTTAATTCAAATTTTATTCCTAAGCCTCTAGACATGTACATATACATAGCCGCGAGATTCAATTAAAAGAGCTAAAAACTATTTGATAAATATGTAAACCTTCATTATTGTTTTAAAATAATTACTTTAAATTTACTTACAAAATTAGTTTATAAAATAAAATTTGTATCTACTTATATACTATAAAATTATTTTATCTCTAATCAATATAAAATCTTCAATTTACATTTCTCATGCCGAGACACGCATCTTGATTATTAGTTGAATAATTGTGATACAATAGATTCAATAAACAATAAATCTCGTTAAGATAGTTTTTTAGGTAACTTTGATATAATATTAAGAATCAAAATTTAAAATAATATTTTTATTGGTAAAAAACTCTTCAAAGAAAGTTTCATTCAAGATGTTTCATTATTGTTATTGTCATTGTCATGCCACTTCCACCATTGTTGCACTTGTTGCAACTATACCATGCATACACCATTTCTATCATTATTGTCATTTTCATCATAACAAAAACAACAAAATCATCACCACTACTATTAGTCACCACTATGTTTGTTATAACAACTATAACTTCTATAATTATTGATAAAACTTTTGTCACTACTTCCACCCTTAGGACCAATATTATTATTATTATTATTATTATTATTATTATTATTATTATTATTATTATTATTATTATTGTTGTTGTTGTTGTTGTTGTTGTTGTTGTTGTCGTCGTCGTCGTCGTTGTGGTGATTGTTATCATGTCATTTTCTTTGTAGCAACTATCTATATTGATATTACCATTTATTTTCATCACCAAAATCACCATTATCATTTTTGATATAATAACTATCCACCTTTTTCTACTATTACAACAACTCTTGCTACTATCACTATTATCCCCACTATTTTCTTATAACTATTGGAAATATGCAAGGTCCTGTTCTACCATTTTTAAAGATGTTTTATGACTCTACCATACAGATTTCTGGTTCTTCTTATGTCACCAATCATATGCATATGAATGAGGAGTTTGGAATTGGTAAAAAGATTCTACAATATTTTGAGAGTAGTGATGTGAGCATAAGATAAATGATAATGAGGATAAAGGTAAGCATGTCAAATATTGGGGAAATCCTAATAGAATCAATGTCTTATTATTGATTGTTGTTGTGCTTGACCCTAGAAGTAATTTGAATTTTGTTAATTACTTCATTGACTATATATTTGAATCTAGTATGGTCAGTTAATTGAAATAAAAAATATTGCATCTTTAAAAACACTTTATGAACAATATCAAGGTGTCGAAGAAGGTTCTCAAAGTAGCCAATAAAAATCTCAACTAGATGATGAAGGTGACAATCCTCATAGCATGAGTTTCTACCTAAGAGCTACATGACGTAAATTTGATTATATATATATATATATATATATATATATATATATATATATATATATATATCCTAATTTTAATTCTATTGATGGAGATATCACATATTTTACTCTTTTATTATTATTAAATATTCACATTATGATGATATATTAGGTTAGTTTTATTTTTCTTTATATTATGAGATATTGTACTCTATATATTAGACATGTTTCCAATAGATCAATATAAAAATTATATTTTAGTTGTTTTTCATCAAACACCTCTTGTGCATATTTTTCCTTTTCATAGCTTATACATATCTAACAATCAGAACTTGATAAATATTTAAGAGAGGATCACGAACTTTATACAAAGTCAATTGAGCTTAATGTTTTATATTGGTGGAAAGTCAATACAACTAGATTTTCTATCCTTGTGAACATGGCTCGGGAGGTGTAAGTCATCTCATCTTTACCATAACATTAGAGTGTGCATTTAGTAAAGAGGAAAGGTGGATAGTCATTATCGTAGTTGCCTAATCCCTAAAATAGAGGAAATACCTTTTTACACACAAGATTGGTTGAAAGAAACACATTTTTTTATACTTTTTGATGAGATCCTAAAGAGCTTGATAAATTTGAACAAGGTTGGTTTATATAAAAAAATTATATATTTTTTAGTTCATTTTAAGTTTTAAAAATTGATGAAATATTTTAAGTTTTTATAGATATAACCTCTCAAGATGAAATGAAATCTCAAGTATTATTAATTTGGATGATATAAAATTATTGATAAGTTGTATTTTATAATGCAACTTATATTTGAAGATGTATTTTTTTTTTATTTTGTTGTTTATGAGAGAATCTATGTTCTTAAGTAGAGACAATTTTTTTCTTATTTACTTGTTAATTTTTCTCTTTTTTTTCAAGTTTTTTTTTAAAAAATAGTTTTGTTCAGTTCAATTTTTTAACCAGAAAATAGTTCAATTCATTTTGTGTGAACTAATTTTTAGTTTCGTTTAAACAAACTATTTTTTGGTTTACTTTTTAAAAATTCAGTCTAATGCAGTTCATTTTATTAATATTTATCTTATTTATATCGATCACAACTAATTTATTCTTTCTTATCATATTTTGACTTCTAAACAAATTCTTAAACTTTTTATTACCATTTATCGTTATTATTAATTATCATTAATATTAGAGTGCACCTCTCAACAAACAATAGTTGAAAATAATCACTTATATACATCAAAATGAAGCAGTAATAATGTAAACAGATGTATAAAAGACTACTCAATAAATATTCAGCATTGTTCAATTACTAATAAAGATTCAAGAGTATAGTTACTAATAACATTATATTAGTGCATATATTTGTAAGGGTTAGAAGTGGTAGCATAAGCCTAAATAACTTTCGGTTTAGCTTTCGCTACTATGTGTTTATGAAGGGTGCAAGGAAAGGAGTAGTAGAAACAAAGCTAAATGGTGCCATAGATTAGAACAGTACATAAAGATGCTCTCTAGAGATGTTACAACAGTTAATAAAACAAAAATGTACATATGTTGTTGTACAGTTTTGGATAGACTCGGAAATCGAAGAAAACAGAGCTTGTTCTTGAACAAAACATTGAAGCAGGGTTTAAGAAGATGCTCATTATGAGTTTCTTAATAAAATAATGTTCAATTTAAAAGTAATTTGACTGAAAATATAAAGAAGGAGTTAGAGTATGTAAAAAAGAAATGGTGAAAAAATTAAATATATTGATTAAAGGGAAACAAAGGAAAGGCTGAGATAAGTAAAGATAAATACAAATAATAAAATATAGATCCCACTATTTTTAAAATTATTTCTCCTCTTTCTTTATCACTAAACACTTAACAATAAGATTTGAGTCCAATTACATAAGACATTGATATTATTCTCAATCTAAAACTTTAAGATAATAGATTTATGGGTATTTATCCTTATATAATACTATACTTTCTCATTTTTATCCAATATAAAATTTAGACTCATACTTAGATTCCTAACCGTTAACCGGCAAAATAAACTTTCATTAACAAACTTTAAAGTTAATGAAAAATATAAATGCAGGGTCTATGATTTGAGACTATCCTCAATAAAAAGTAGGAAGTGTAGAATCTAAATATACATATTATGTGATTTAAATGATAATTTAGCCAATATTAAAATACATAGAAAACTTTTGATTATGTTGTATTGGTCCCCCACATTATGTATATTACTTGCTAAATATTTTTATCTTCCCAATGCAGTTTCATTTGATTAACATTTAATCAGAGACTGTGTTTCATATCATTGGTTAGAACAGCATGAGAAATAGTTAAAAAGCATGGTGGTTACTTTGAAGGTACTGAAGCAAAGTGAAAATCGATGGATAAGTCGTTTTTATGTGTTACATGCATCCAATAAGTAACATCATTTGACAGAAATTGTGATAATGCAGAGAAACCAACGACGCATCCCTACCAGTGATTCTTGTTCTTGGCATTTTCAAATAAAAGCTTAGGGTTTATTGTTTATTTGGTTTCACATGCAATGTGACTGACAACTACAACAGTGATAATTATTGGTGCTATGATTATTGTTTTATTATAAATGAAAATAATGCATTTGTTTAACAGCGAATTGAGATGATTGATGTGTGGTTTTCACATGTATGCAGACTGCATGTTTGCCAATTCAATGGATGGTCGGTCTCTGCTTTTCTCTTTAAGCTTCATCTTTTCTATTTTTCTATTTTTTTTTTCTTTTTTCCCTTCATTTTTAAATATAACATGTTTCTTTGTTCATGCCATCCCATGATGAACAAGAATATCCATTGGTTCCCTGGCATAGGAATAAATATTCTCTTCAGCATCATGCAAAATATTTTAAACCCGTTTTCATAATTTTGATCGAAAGCAGAAGAAATAAATATATCACAATTAGTAAGAAGCAATCTAGGAAAATTTATAGTAACAAGATACTAGTTAAAGAAGTTATTAATAATTTTTTTTTATTCTTTTTTTGAAATAGTACGGGTTGCACAGTTATTCCGTGACGGAGATAGATGGATCAAGTTACAATTTAACAATGTGATTTCTAGTAAGATAATTGCTGAGGGAAATATTATTGTAGAGACTAAATGAATTGGATCACAATCGAATCGTGACATTAAAAGAGTTACACCCTGACCAATGACTATAACTTTTGACCTGGTAGTAAACGGTCAGTCCTAACATGAAATTTCTTTTTCGTGTTTTTCATAATATGAATAAGTTTTTCTGATTATAAATTTTATATTCGAATTAATAATTATTAAATTGGATTGGTTTATTTGATTAAAGTACGAATTTAAATGAATTGAAGTTGTTGGAATTTGATTCTTATTAAATTGGTGTGGATTGTTGAAATGAAATGAATGTATGTAAATGAAGTGATTATGGACATGCTTCACTCTCTCTCACCCATTCTTATCCTTAAGTGTTCCTAGTTGGTGGTTTGTGGTAGTTATGACCTAGGACTTGGGGAGGTGGATGTGGACACAAACATGGCCTTAATAACTAACCCCATTTGAAATTGAAGGGTTGGGAAGTGCAGCATCAAGTACACTATTATGGTGCAAATTCAAAATGCCAACTTATAGTGACCTACAAACGTACCACTAACAAGGACTAAGCTTTGATGCAATCATCAAATACCCATTATCCATTTTTTTTTAATTCATGTTTCAACTTTTCTTGGAAACTTTCTAGGTTGTGTACACAATTATGTGCATGTTTTTGTCTCTTAAAGCACATAAATTGGTCCCCACATCCATCTTTTCTTACTTTCAAATCTCTCTCATCTCATCTCATCTCATCATCTACCTTATCACTTATTAAATATGTCCTTCAGTGCTTTTGTTTATGATTAATCTTGGTTGAAAAAACCTAACTTAACTGTTTTTTTTCTTTTATAAAACCTAATTATGTATTCAATTCTATCAAATCATGTGTTGATTAGTTTATTACTCATTTGTGTATAGTTTCTATGAATAGTTAGGTTTTTTTTTAGACAAATTAAGTATAAGTAAAGCATGAATATTTAAGTTATGTGTGTAGAGTAAAATTATGTAAGCATGTACAGTTGTGAGTATAAATTTTTTAAGTATTATTATTGCTCATCCTTTCAGGATTAACTGCAATTAATTATTGAATTGAAGAAACATGATCTGCAACTCATGTTTTATATTGACTTTCTGTTTCGGTTATGTTCAAAGTAACTGTAGAGTTTAATATTATTCTTAAGAATGGATTCTAAATCAAGGTATTGATTAATTAATATGCTGTTGTAACCAATGAACGCAAACACTTTAAAAGCAAGGTATCTGATCATTCAAGTTTTAAAATTCAACAATAGCATCACTTAAAACGGAGGTAATGTTTAGTGACCACTAAACCAGGAAAATAATAATTTATTTTATTTTTTATGTTGAATTCTTCATTTCTTGAATTATTTCTTTCTACAATAATATTCACTTTTAACGGAGCAAATATTTTCATTGTACCTTTAAATTTAAAAAAAAACATCCGAATTTGAATTGAGTGTAACTCACAAGAGGTGAACTGTTACCTCGTAATAATATTAGAGCTCTAAATTTTGTTAAGAAATAAAGGGAAGATTTACTTATAGAAAACTTTTCAATGTTTGGGTCAGTAAAACTTTGAATGATCTATAGACTATATGAGTATAATAGTAAATGAGATAAGTGAGTAAATAATCTTGTGTGGGTGATGATAATATTGTATTTATAGCTTTTTTAGACCCATGAATAAATAAATAAAAATATATTAAACAAAATATATAGAAAAGTTTTATATGTTCTAAAACGGACAACAGCTTTAATGTATGATTAATCTTAACTATATTACTTTAATAGATTTCAAATTAGACCAGTAATATCATATGTAGGAAAAAAACAAGATTTTAAAAACCTTGACTAAGTCAAGAAACTTATTTCGATACAATTTTTTTATAAATAAAATCTTAACATAAACCTTAAACTTAAAAACAATCAATACCTCGATATATAGTAATTGTTTTTAATAATATTTTTTAATAGATTTGACATTAGACACTATCAAAAAAATATAAATATTGTCTGTCAATTTTATTTTGAAATTATTGTGAAAAAAAATTACAAGAAATTACTATCAATTTTCTTACAAAATATTTTATATAAAAAAATTTTCACAACAAATTTTGCAAAAATATTTACAAATTTCATAATTTTATAGAAAATGATTATCCATGAAAAAATTACCTGTCAATTAAAATTCTGAGAAAAGATAACAAATTTTTTTTATAACCTTTTTAATAAATTTGTAAAAAAAATATAATGTAATATGAAAATATTTAGCGACGAATATAAATCTAAATTATTATAAACTACCTCTAAAGATTTTTTAATGTATGGAAGTCTAATGCCAATATGAGAAATCCCAAAGAATTTGAGGAACCGTTGAATAATTTAAACATATTTTTATTACATGACGTGATTTAGAATGCAGCATAACTGAGCAACATATGGATAATTGAGATAAAAGGAAGTGTGTGTTTGCCACATGACGAATTTTCTACTGTAAATGCAGGACTTGTCTGTAACACTATTAAAATAATCAATATTTAAATGCATATTTCTAGGGTACTGTCCGATTCAAAAGTGAAGGGAAGAGAGATAATAATGGGGAAAGGTAAAATTAAAAAAGTATGAATTTAAAAAAATGTAAATTAGTGACTTTATATTTAGTCTTAAAAAATATATATACTGTTTTATATCTGTCCTAAAGTATAAATTAATGGTCTAATAGAACTACTAACACCTATCATTTAATGCCTTATATATTACTTTAAACTTGTCATAACTTTTTAAAATTAAATATCATCACTTTGATATAAATAGCAGTGCATGCCATTATTCTTATTATCATATTACATTTCCAACACTTTCATCTGCTGTAATTTTTACAATATAATTTTTTGTATAAAAATAATTATATAAGTTTGATTGTATAAAAATATTTTAAAATATTTTATAGAAACTGAACTTACTATTTGATGTTGACATAGTTTATTTTAAAAATTGTATGGAAAGAAAAATAGAAAAATCCTTATATACTTGAACTAATATAAATTGTTGTTATATATGAAAACAACATTTAAATACTTGTGAGAAAATTTTATGTCTGGTATTGTAATGTCTTACAGGACCGACCAAAATTTTTTATAAAAAAAAATATTAAAGTATATCAAACATTTGAACATTTGAGTCCATTACATAAAGAACTAATCTTATTCTTTTCCTTGACCAGTGTTTGCCTTGGATTATTTTTTGTGTTATTAGGTAATGAAGCACCACTTGTAACATTGATACTTGAAATACAATAAAATTATGAAATCAATTTCATTCAATCACCAACTACATATGCAAAATTTCTTAACACATAACTTTTTTAATAATTTAATTATATATACCTGATTAACACAAGTATGAAATAATAGAACAACTATATGAATATTACATCACATTCTACTTGATTAGTTTAATAAATTGCGTATATTAAGGTAAAAAATATTCCCTCCCTCTCTCTATATATTACCTATTACTCTCTCTCTCTCTCTCTATATATATATATATATATATATATATATATATATATATATATATATATATATATATATATATATATATTACCTATTAATCATAAAGTAGACATAATTTATTAAACTATTAACATTATAACTTTTCCAAAAAAGAAGCATTCTCTTAGATTCAAATTCTTCATATACTACAAAAAAGACTTTTAACGTATGATATTTTTAACTTTTGACGTCTGTTCAAACACCGACATCGTACCAGATGACGTCAAAATAACGTCGGAAAATATATTAGATGTCACTTAACGTTGGAGACATAAAGGGCCAATGTTATCCAACGTCAGAACAAAAGGGAGCAGACGTCAATTTTCGCGCTGGATGGTGCCAAAAAACAACACTATTTGATGTCTGGTAGTGCTCTGACAAACGTCAAATAACGTCGGGGCATTGTTTGGCCGACGTTATTTGACGTCTGTCAGAGTACTACCAAACGTCTGCTAGAGCACTACCAAACGTCAAACATTGCTTTTTTTTTTAATTTGGTTGTTTTTACAATATTCCCACATCTAAACATCAGAAAATTTTCAAAACAATTTCATAACATTTTCAGCACAATTATGGACTTACACCAAACTAAAAGTAATTATCGTTTAAAGTAATTAAACCTATCAATATTTTTGAAATATAATTTAAAGTTATGATATTAGTAATAAGTTAAATAACTTATTTACTAATTATGGTTAATTAAATAATTGTTTATATAAAATAAGTTAAAGATGGTTTAGAGTGGATGGTCTATTAAGAATAGAAATTTAGTTGAGATAATCAAGTTTAATCCGGTTAGTTGTATTGTAGACAGTTCATGAATTCTTTAAGTTTGTTATTAGACGTTTAATTATTGATCACGTATATGAATTAGGTATATATGTAAGATGGTCGCATTTAAAGTGGACTCAGTTTAACCTAAGTATATTTTTGTGAGTAAGATGTTTCTGGACAAAAAAAATAATTAAATCAAATATTTATTATGATGTTTTTTATTTTTTTTATTGTTTTTTTACTTTTTTAAAAATTGTACTCATATTCAACTTTCAGAAGTTTCCTTTTGTTCTTGAAGAAAAAATTGACTCTCTATTATCTCATTTGATAATAAAATATTAGTTTAATAGTTATTAATATATTTTTTTTTCTCACAAGCCTTTTGTGGATTCATATTTTTTATGAATATATAAAAAAATAATTTATTATGTGTTTTTTAATAACTGATTTTTTTATTGTGATTTAACTATAATATAATTTTTTTTAATCATGATGTCTCTCGGTTCTTTATTAGATTATGATAAGTTATTTTTTAATATTATTTTAAAAACAAATATTTATATTGATGAAAAATAAAATAAGAGATTCAATTTTTTAAAGATAATAAAATGGAAGTTATTCGTGTAGATGACAACAAGATAATTCATACTTCTTCACATATTTTAAAACATTATACTAATGATCCAATTTAATGATCAAATTGTTTAATTAGATGAAACATTTTTTTTAAAACATTATACTATTGATTTAATCTAATATAAAAAAATTATATTACTTTGACCCCTTCAAAATTTTTATTTTTTTTATATCTAACAAAAAAGGACAAATAACGAAAACTGAAAAATTATAAAAAAATTAATCAAAATTGAAAAAAAAAGCAAAACCGTTAAATTAAAAAAAAATCTGAAATATTTAAAAAATAAAATTGTGAAAAAAGAAAAATAAAAAAAAATAATTAAAATGAAAAAACTGAAAAGTTAAAAAAAAAAATCAAAAGTGAAGTCGTCATGTTACAGGACGACTTCACTTTTCTATTAAATAGAAGTCGTTCTCTTACGTAACGACATTACTTTTTATTAAAAGAAAAAACGGAATTGGCCTGGGAGAGGACGACTTCATCCTGAAAGTCGACCTCCCCAATAACGACTTGACCCAAATTAAAAAAGAAAAAATTAACTGACCCTATTTTATAATTTTCTGGTCAAAGAGACTTTAAAATACAAAAATGTCGAAAATATTACAACTCTATAGATACCATGCATCTACCTTATACAACCAAAATGACCATAAAATTCAAACGTAACAACACTTTCAATTACCTCAAAGCCCAAAAACATCCTTGTAAAACTAGTAGGAGTTGGGTTAAAGAGCGACACTTATACAGAAATCTTAATAGGTCAATTTGCATCTTCAAATTCCACTTATTTAATTGCTTTCCCATCTTGCATACGTAGTAAGGTAGTTTTCTTTCTGTTTCTCATGCCAGATCTCTGACTGTTCACTCGTTTGGTTGTAAATTTTTTTACCTGCGTAGAGAGTGGATAGTAATAATAATTTAATAATGAAAATTTAGTTTTTAAGTCTAAGTCTCATTTTAAACAAAAATGTAAAAGTTAAATATCATATAAAGAGATATGAATCTCTTATATCATTAATATTACATCTCTTTAACACGTGGAATTTTCTACAAAATGAATTACTTACTTTTTAACTCAAAATCAAATATATCAGTTACTTACTACGATTTCTTAAAAGGTGAAAGGGAGTGTATAGGAAGAAACAAAACTCAAAGCTTGGGATTACATTTTAATTGGCACATTGTTTGAGCTTATTAACAAGTACTACGAGTCCGTACAAGTGATGGGAAACAATAAGTACAAGTAAAAGAGAAACCAAAATGATTCGTGGAGACCACAAATCTATTTGAGATCTAGAAAGATAAAAGGAAACAGTGCAACCATAATAATGTGTTAACCAAATCATTCAACAGTTATGGCTAATTAACTTCATGAATGGGGGAAGAAAGGGAATTTTTCAAGATGCAAATTTGCTGTGAGAGTCGGTGAGTCTTGTGGCATAGTATTTGGCAATGAAATCAGAAGCTTTTCTGTCAATGCCAGGCTCTGCAACCCAATGTGCTCTGTCTTCATCACTCGCAAACACCCTTCTCCCATTCCCACTACCTTCCCAGTACTCATCGTACCTATTCTCACACGAAAAACATGCCTTCAATATGCTGTAAATTGACTTTCCAGATGATTTCTTCCCTCTCACTCTCTCTTCCCTTCTCATCACCATTTTCAACTCTCAACACTCTCAACACTCTCAACACAACACAATCCTATGTTTTCAAACACAACTGTTATGTTGGTTTTGAGTGATACGCATATAAGGATGTTTGTATTTATAGAGTGTCACGGGGTTATGTTATATACCACATCACACTATTGTTTAACTTGTGCTATGAAGAAAAAGGAGGATAAGGATTCCCTCAAATCACTCATAACTGATAAGGATGGTTATATATTTTATGTGATTGTCCACACACAACAAGCATAAAGTGTCCTCCTCCCCTCCTTTTTCATTTGTCACGCAAAGCTTTGGTTACACTTCGTGTTGAAAGTCTCACATCAATTAGAGATAAATACAATTTCATAATATATAAGTAAACTGCAAATCTTATCTTACAAGTTTTGTGAAATTGAAATAGTCTTAAGGTCCACTTTTAACAATATTATCACCTAATTTAGTTTTGTTCACTTTGGACTGTTATAAACTCAGTTCACAAAGATGAATGTTTCTTACAATATGACCATGTCAGCTTCATATGCATGCATCATGCATGAGCAATTAATTGTAGGGGTACCTAAACTATAGGCCTTCTTAATTTACACTACGAATCAATTCCTCACGCTGTGCACGGTTCCAGTAAGATTAATTCGCGCACACATTCGGAAATCACATTGCTTAAAGTCATTTTTACACTACTTTAAAAGAAACGGATATTCTAAATAAAAGTTCTGTGATTTATTTTCTGAGCACTCTCACACTCTCATGGTAGCAGGAGGAAGCAAGTTACCAAAACAACCTTTGAAACTCTTCTTGCGTTTCCTTTATTTGTTTTTCCCATCTTTCCTCATTAGTCTAGCCATTAGTCTTTAATTCATAGTTTTTAGTGATTAATAGCCTATAAACTAAACAGCATATATAAATCTTGTATGATCCAAATATAACTCTTCTGTATCCGTCTAGAACAGATAACTCCAAATCAGATTCTAGGGATTTGTAGAAAGAACTCTTTTTTTTTCCTGGTTCAAGACCAATTAAAGAGGCTAAGTTGGAATGTGATGAAGTGCTGCATAAAGGAGTCATATAATCCTAAAGTATCCAACAAGATTCTCAAATGTCATGTTGTATAGGGTAAAAGGGAAACATGAGTGCATTGAGTTGACACTATCTGTGCTCTATCTTACAAGGCATATAGTATATATTTTGGACTGAAAATTGTAGAAAATAGAAACTAAGTGTTGTGATGGAACAGTGTCACCTTACCAGCACTGAAGGCAGAGGCAGAAGTGAGAACCTTACGATTCCAGGGATAGACAAGCAAGATGATGGAATGATGTTATCACGTGATGTATTTGTAGTGATTGTGGCGTACACTTTTTGGTGATGATGATTCCATGCAAGCCTTGCCACTGGTTTCTCCCTAAAAAGCAGAAGAGGACACGCTATACAGTACTATGCTAGCACTTCAATTTTTATCAGCATTGCACGTTCATTAAGAAGAAGATTCTGATTGTCAATGTCACTATCCAAATGCTGTCATTTTCTTTGGTCTAATGGGAAGGTGCCCTACAATGGGAGGGTGAAAAGTGATAAGAGAATGGAGAAAAAGATAGAGTCGAAGTCTGAAAAAGTGGTTCATGAACTGAGTGTAAGATAGGATTTGCCCAACACAAGAAAGTACTTCTGTCTTTCAGACTTAACAGTTGAGGGTTGTGAACCATTCAAATCAGATATCTTGAAAAACCAGTGAGCGTAAGATCATTTGGCTACGTAACATCTGGTGAACATTATTAGTAATTTTCATTACATCAACATATATAAAACTTCATTACGTTTATAATCACTCTTCTCTTAACCATATATTTTCTGCTTAGAAGCCAATATAACCTTATCCGAGTATTTCGCATTACTCTTAATAATAAGGGAGGTTGTTAATCATCTTCTTACTAAAAAAAAGAATTTACATAGACAAAATTTGTCAATAAATTAAAATTAATAAAGGTGACAACTTAAAATATGTCAATAAAACACTTGTCAATAATTATTAACAGTGAAAATTGTTGGCACAAGCAAGTTTGAAGCAAATAATTGATAAAGTCATGTGCATGAAGATCTTAAGTGTTTGATGAAAATTGATGAAGATCCTCTTGAAGATTAAGTTTTAGTGTGTTAAATCTGTAAATAACATGTTAAATGTAATGTGTTAGTCAGTGGCGGGCGGATCTTGACCAACATTGTTGGGGGAGCCAAAATAATATGGCCAAAATTTATACATTTAATTATTGTCATTAATATAATAAAAATGAAAAATTTAGTATAACGATAACTAAAAAAGAAATAAGACTACAAATGAATATATGAAAGAGTTGAATTTGTATACTTATTTAAAAAAAAGACTAAAAAATAATTTTTCATAATATAATAAAAAATTGAGAGACCTAAATACCAAAAGAAAATTCGATGATAATCAAACCGCACTTAAGATCCAATTATAAAAAACACACAGTACAATATTTTTTCTTCTATGTTCATAAAATAAAAAATTAATATACAAGCTCATTAAATAAATTATTAAACTAATATTTCACATGTGATACAAGAGAGAATTACCTTCTCCTTTATTTCTTCAAGAATGGAAGACAACAACTTACATATGAGAGCAAAAATAATAGATTTTTTTCTCTTCAGAAACAAAAGAAAATAGGTGAGAATGAGAGATGAGAACAAGTCGTGAGAAACTCAAGCCATATAATGGAACCACAATTAAAATCTGGTTATAAAAAAACACACAGTAAGATACTTTTACTTCTATGTTCATAAGATAAAAATTAATATAAAAGAGACTTATTAAATAAATTTTTAAACTAATATTTCACGATCAAGAAAGATGAAAGAATTACATCATTCTTTTCCTCCTCGTGAATGAAAGAGAACAAAGTGAAATAAGAGCCAAAGAATAGATATTTTTCTCTTAAAAAACAAAAGAAAACATGTGAGAATAAGAAATGAAAACGATTTATAAGAAGCTCAAACCATAATGAAAAATAATAATAAAAATATCTTGATAAATCTTTTTATTTTTTATTTTTTATTATGTTTGATTTTATATTTTATTATTTATTAACATTAATTATTATATTTATAAAAGAAATAAAATATTTAATTTAATCATCATTAATTTATAATATATTATCTAATATCTATAATATAAAAAATTTAAAATACCTAAAATTTAAAAAAAAAATCAAATTTTTGGGGGGGCCATGGCCCCTCCCTGCTACCACAAAGGTCCGCCACTGGCCATGAGCAACCATATTATCATGTTTTCATCTTCACTAGTAGTTTCTCTTTATCACTTTTAAAAAATAAATTTATTATTTTGTTTTTCATCAATATACCTATTTAAAAAAGAAGTTTAACACTAAAAAATAAGTTATCATAATCTAATCAAAAGTTGAGAGACATCATTACTAAAAAAAACTATGATAATAAGTCACAATGAAAAATCACATAATACATTACTTGTTTTTCTATATTCATAAAAAATGAATATACAAAAAAGGTCATGAGATAAAAAATAGTACTAAATATTAAACAAATATTTCACCATCAAGTGAGACAAGATAGAGTTATCTTAAAAAAAGATATAAAAAATGATGACAAAAATAATGAACTTATGTCTAACTTTTTTTTTTCTTCAATAACAAAACAGGTAAGTGTGATACACAAGTACAACATGTGAGAAGCTCAAAAGACGATGAGAGAAGAAACTCCAAAATATCTTAAGAAATTACTTTTGTTTATTATATTTGATTTTGTGTTTTATTATTCATTAGCATTCAATGTTGTACTTCATAAAAGAAAATAAAAAAAAAAACACCTAATTTAATTTCCATTATTTTTTCATTATACTACTACCTAATTTTAAAACATACTTATAATTTAAAGAATTTAAAAAATACATATAATTTAAAAAAATTTCAAGAAGTTTGGGGGTCGTTACCCCATCTGCCCCTTCTATCCTCCCCACCGAATAGGATCAAATTATCATTATACCGTTTCAATCGTCTAAGGCATGACTCGAAGATGAATAAGATGTCCAAAGGTCGACCTAAAAGATTAGCCCACAAAGGATCACAAATTGGATCTTTATTCGCCTAATAGTTAAGTTAAATTTTATTAACAGGATATTATTATATGGGAGATTCAATATCTGGTTATTATCTTTGTAATCTTTGTTTTTGTTATTATTCTTTCTAACTGAAATATTCTTTTCATTTTCAGAGAATAAATAAATTATAACTGATTTACTTATAAATAAAATTCTAATTCTCATGATTAAGAGATGAACCTATTTGACTTTATTGGTTAGAGTTTACAGTATTTTTTGTTTTCGATCTAAGGCTCTTCATTTTTTATCAAAACAAATTAACATTTAGTGAGACTTGGTAAAATTCGATCTGAACCCCACTTATATAAAAAAAAACTCACTACAATAAAAAATACAAATAACGACATTAATTATCAAGGAGAATCAGGAACGACCAATAAGTAAATAATGCAACAAATCTTACATATTAGTGCCTACAAATGCAAAAGTATTAATCCAGAACATGTTCATTAACTTGATTTTTCCTATAATTGGTTGCTGGAGAAAAATAAGATGAGGCAACACGCCATAAAACCAAACCAGAAATTTGTACTTTTTTGCCGTGGGACATCAAAAGGTAGAGAATTTGTACTCTAAAAGTTAGTGTTAGATGAGAGAATGAAATAAAAAAGTGGGTGGGCGAGAAGCTGGCGAAAAATAAAATGAAGATTAAAACAAGTATAAGACTAATAAAAGATAGATGAGATGAGAATAAAGTAATTTGGTTAAAAATAAAAAGAAAAGAAAAAGTAATTTGGTTTAAAAAAGGAAAATAAAAAGGTATAATTTGGTTAAAGAAAAATAAACAATGGGATAGAAGATCATCTATAAAATCTTTTAAGAATAAATTGAAATATAAAGTATTATAGTTAATAATAAGTGATTTAGAGATATGTATTTTACATACTATGTTGCGCAAAAACTTTCTAAGTTCCCTCATGTATTCAAAGTTTTTTGTTTTTTTTTCGTAAATACTAAAACTAAAAATTGAATGAAAATAGAATTATTATAAATAATTGTTAAAAGGTAATAATTCTATACAAAATAAAAAATGGATTATATGTTTATTCTTTTACTTTTATCTTTCGTCCTTCACGAGTATATGTATGTTTTCATTTAGAATTTAATTTTGATTTCTTAAATGATTTTTTTTATTTAAAGTGTGTTTTAATTAAAATTTATTTTAACATAGTTAAATGAATTTGAGATATAAAATTATGTTAAAAATAATTTTTTAATTAGATAAATGTTCTTTCGATTATTTTAAGGTGTTTTAATAGAGTAAAAATTAAGTTTAAGGTAATAGACAGAGTAAGCTAAAAAAATCAAGACCCGAAGAGATTTAGTTGAGATAAGAAGAGAAAATGATAATAAAAATTGAACTTAGAAAAATACTTCGATAATTAATAAATCTTAGTTATAAGATGTGATGATAAAAGATAATTCCAGAATAAATATATTTTTAGATATTTTATTTAATATTTTAAATAACTATCTTATTTAATTATAAGATAAAATACAAAGAATAATAATTGTCAATTTTTTTCAAATTACATGTAGCATTAATTTGAACACTTCAGTGTTTTCGGTGGTCTTCTAAGTTAAATACTTTTATTGAAGTTTCTAAATTTTACTTTATTAATATACTTTTAATTGAGATTTTAAATTTTACTTTATTAATATACTTTTAATTTCTTTTTAAATTTTACTTTATTAATGTACTTTTAACTAAGTTTTTAAATTTTTCTTTATTAATAGTATATTTCGAGTATAATACTATAAACAGTTTACAGTATCTTTCGTCTTTTCATGCTATCCATATCCTTCTTCGATCACATTAATGTAATTCACAGAAGCCTTAATTGTAAGTTACAAATAAGTATAATAAGTGCTAAATATGTGGCACACAAAATATTTATACACTCATTTTAACACTATCCTTTAGTCTTCTTTTTTTTCATGAATACAACATTATATTTTTTTTTTTTATTTTAATCAATGAATGTAATACCATTACTCATTGTGTGACCGTAGCTCAGCTCAGATAATGTCAATTGACATATTACTATAAGCGGCTACAAATGCAAGAGTATTAATCCAAAACATGTTTCATTAACATGGATGTTTCCTACTGCAGGAGAAAAATAACACATGAGGCAACACATAAAGCCATAAACCAAACCAGAAAACTGCTTGCTAGAGGATTTTAGATTAATGTTATGGTTTAACACCAAAGGTTTGCTTATCGAAGCCGTCAGTTCCATGACAAATTAACAAACAGCTGCAAAATTTAAACTCAGTCTGAAAACCAAACGCCAGAAATGTCCTTAAATCATAGTCGGATAAATATATGCCATATAAAAAAAATGAAAATATAGAACACAATCACACGTTAGTGTCTCTTCTGAAGCATGCACATAAGGATTAAGATTGGAACGATTACTATTATATAAGTACAACAATTTACAACAAAGCAAACTAATTTTGCAGAGCAATTCACAGTCCTTTTCAACCCATGTTTCCAATTCACCCCAGATTGCAGACCCCACCATTTCCAGGGGGAGAATGAAAACAAAGGAAACTAAAAACTCCGCAGCCTAAGCCTACAGGGAAAAAAAAAAGGTAAAAAGAAAAAGGTTAACTATTAAGTTCCCTTGGAAAGGTAAAAAGATTGATCACACTTTTTGATCAAAAGCACAGGTTCATTTGGTTCTTCGTGGCAGGCCACAAACATGATTGCCCAAATAAGTTCCCTCGATTCGACGATTCCATCCGTTACGGCCTTCTGAGAACAGCACAGGCAATAAATCTGGGCTCGCACACCGGAATACTTTTGTCTGGAAAATCCTCGTCAGAGTATCCCTTCCCTGCACAATTGAAGGGACAACACGTTATGAACGGAAATTACATTCCCCTACGTTTACTTTATTAGTGTAATTGCTTAAAGTTAATTAAATTTATGTATCAACATTTTCATTCACATGCGTCGGTGAATCCAAAAGGAAACATTCAAAAAAAACGCTACAGAAAGACGTTATTCATCAAACAAAAAGATCTATCTTCATAAAAACTAAAACGTAATATCTATATTTATTTGCAATAGTGTCCAACACTGACATTAATACTACTAATGAGCCTCAGAGTTAAGATATATGAAAACAAATAGAAACACCAAAAGTTTCTTCCAGACCCATTAGGGTAAATAAAAAGACATTCCTGAAACGACAACGAAACCTGATACTGAGCCACGTTGATTTGGCATATCTTTTTGTTCTGGTCAACATCCCACTCGACACCGTGGAACTCGCGGTAGAATCTGAACGCAGCTTCAGGAGAGGTGAAGTTAACAAAGGCATATCCCAGATTCGAGACCCTTTTCTGCATTGAAAATTTCCTGGAAACAAAGAAAAAAAAGAACACGAAAACGTGAACAACGAACGAACCGCAACTACACACAATGTTCCAGAACCTTACCTATAATCCACCGGCAGATAAACGAAGTCAAACTTGGACCACTTCTCGGGGTCAACGCTCTTGTTCTGTCGCAAACAATGCTCGTCCAGTATGTGTAGCAAGTCATCAAACCTAAAACAAGTTGCCACAAAACATCTCGCTCAAAACTACACTCTCACATTCCATAAAAGGTTAGCGAGAAGAGAGCAGTTACTTGAATTGGTTAGGGACATTGCGAATCATGACGGTGGTTATAGAAGAGGACTCGGCTTCTTTAACGGTGTCAGGAAACGGCATAACGACCGTACCGTTTTCCCGAATCTTCCTTCCCCTAACCCGCCATTTGTAAAACTTGCGGTGGCAGCGCCAGTTTCCGGCGGAAGCGCACACTTTACTCCGACCGGTGTCGGTTTTGGCGCGTTGAGGAGAGGGGTTGGAGAATGGCGCGTGAAAGGGAGGGTAAAGGGGGAAGGTGGAGGGAGGAACGTAGTAACAGATGGGGCGAGAAAAATGCAGTAGCTGGAGTTGTTGTTGGTTGGGTTTGAGATAAAAAGGTGGAGCGTGAGGGTTGAGAGTGTGGTGAGAAAGCATGGTGCAGTTGAAACGGTGAGAATGAAGTGAGGTAGTAGAAGAAGGTGGAATTTATAGGAAGGAAAGTAATGATGAAGAGAAGGTGGTGGAATGAGTGTGGGAATGGGAAATGTTAAAAGAGTAATGATGGAAAGTGCAATGATGAGAAGGTTTTGGGTTGTGGCATTAAATGCTGGTTCTGTTACAGGACGAGACCAACTCGTGTTGTTCTTCTGCCATCGCCTACTCTCTGCCGCCGGATGGTGACGCTCGCTCTCTGCACCCGCCTTCCACACGCACTTTCTTTTCCTTCCAAACATTTTGCAGACCCTCCACTTTGGTCACAATGCAGAAATGAGTATGCTAGGTAATATATATCACCATTTAAAAACAGTCTTCCAATATTATTATTTTCTTACTAGTATTTTAAAACTTTTTTTTAATATATATTTTTCTAAATAGTTTTGTTGAAATAACTCGAAGATAATGGTGTTACAGTCCTACCTACTTCTGAGTTACCATACCCAGTCTTACAAGAAGTAAAGTACTCCAGCACTATTCATACTACCTTATTAGTCTACTAAATTTCTACTTAACCAGACATCATGTCATTGTTGTCCCGTCAATTTACACTCTCTTGTCATTTTCAGAAGAATTAAACCTCTAAATGGTAACTGTTGTTGGAAATTGTTTTCCAAGTGGCACTCTTTGCTATTTTTTTAATCCATATCATATTGTTCCTAATATTTTTCCGGATACTATTGTTTGTGCTAGATATGTATTGGTCAGAATTCGGTTCGTTGGGGCCACTCAGCGTCGATTTACCGGCAAGAATTCAGTTTCCGGAAATCAAATTCTAAACTGGAGAATGAAAAGATTAAATTAAAAGTAGATTAAGTTAAGGAAATTATTGTAATAACAAATTTTAATCATTGTAGTTGTTTAAAAAAAATTTGAACAATGTATATTTATTTGGTTAAATAAATTTAGTTAATGATAATTTAGTAGGTGAAATACTTTGAAAAAGAAGTGAAGTAAAAGATTATAAAAACAAATTTATGTTGTAATAATTTTATGAGAATAAGATAATATGTTTTATTTATTGTAAATAAGATATTTGAAATATTTTGATTTTATTTAATTATTTAGACGTAGAGATACAATATTTAAGGATGTATTGTTTTTTTATTTAGTAGTTGTTTGTATATATATATTAGTAATAGAATCTAAAACATATTAGGAAGAAAAAAAGTTGGAGTACATAACGGTGGAATGACAAAGCAAATAGATTTAAGTAATTGAACATAAGTAAAAATGAAATTAAACTTATACATTAAAAATTATCTTTATTTTGTAATATTTTTTCGTCGATATAACTCAAGTTTTACAAGTCATCATATTTTTCGTCAAAGGTTGGTACATTAGTGCATTTCAGAGTTTTTACATCATAGTATATGTCTCGGTTTTTGTATATCCGCTGCATATAAACATGCGGTAACATTTTTGTAATTAAATGCACCTTTTATGCCTCGGTTATTATACTAACCGAGGCATATAGCTTAAAAAAAATTGCGAATTCACGCTGTTCACAAAATTTGAAAATTTTTAACTGCTTTTATGCCTCGGTTACCACAGAACCGAGGCCTAATAGCTTTTTTGCTTCAGGTTTTTTTTACCCGATGCAGTTACTTGGCTGTATTTTTTTTTGTTTTAATTCACTGATAAAATATGCCTCGGTTCTTTTATAACCGAGGCAGTATGGACCTTTTTGCTTCGGGTCTATTGCCAACTGAGGCATATAGTAAGACAATATGCCTCGGTTTCGAATTAACCGAGGCAGTATGGCTTCGTAGGGTTTAAAAAACCCTAAATCCTTTTGCAGCTGCGCAAACCATCACGATTTTCTTCTTCTTCGAGCATCCCCACACAGCATCCAAATATTTTCTTCTTCTTCCACTGCACCCCAGCCTTTGTTCCGACTTCACCACCACTCCGTGGGGGTATCGCTGGACCGGCTTCCGTCGTCCAAGGGGGTGGCGGCGGCGGCGAGGAGGAACTCGCTCCGGTGTAGAACTCGCTCATGGCGGCCATCAAGCGGTCGCAGGCGAACCAGCGGTGGCAGCCGGAGAGCTTCCACGCTTACCAGCAAAGCCAGCACGGGGGCACGACGTCGTTTCTGAAGCAATTCGTTTTGTCAATCCTCGACGATCCAATCGTGAGTCGGGTTTTCGCGGAAGCAGGGTTTCGAAGCTGTGATGGGTGTTTATGCAAAGAGTGCTCTGAGAGGTTTTGTTGAGATGGTTCAAAAGGGT
>Ga0214543_1004701_pt1 | contig 25715 bp, 24 predicted proteins | sample CNSS2metaG_FD_160094 | JGI IMG/M metagenome (GOLD analysis project Ga0214543, IMG submission 160094) | Root nodule microbial communities from cowpea collected in UCLA plant growth center, Los Angeles, California, USA - CNSS2 | ecosystem: Host-associated > Plants > Roots > Nodule | place: USA... | reverse complement strand
CTTCCTTATTGTCGATGCGCCAACATCTTACAACATCCTCCTAGGCCGTCCTTCCCTCAATACACTTGGCGCAGTCGTCTCCACCCCTCACTTGGCCATGAAGTTCCCTGCCCCATCCGGTGACATCCTGACCATACACTGTGACCAGCGCTTGGCACGCGAATGCTACATGGCAAGCTTGCGACCACAACTTCCAATCCAACAAACCAACCATATCGAACGACCCCCTGGTTCCAGCATAGCCCTATTCGGCGAAGACCTTGACCCCAGAATAGGTCGGGATGTCTGCCTCGAACCAGTCGAGGACACCACTCCTTTGGCGCTTCCCAATGGTCACTTTGTTAACTTAGGCACTGGTTTAAACTCTGACGAGCATGCCACGATCACACTTATCCTCATCAACAACACAGATCTCTACGCCAGGTCGGCCGCCGACCTCCCTGGAGTAGACCCCCAGGTGGCATCCCACAAGTTGTCCATATATAAAGAAGCCCGCTACGTATCCTAGAAAAAACACAAACTTGGGGAAGAACGCCGAGAAGCAGCCAAGGTGGAAGCCGACAAGTTACTGAGCGCAGGATTTATAGAGGGAGCTCAATACACCACTTGGTTTTCTAACGTTGTCTTGGTGAAGAAAGCCAATGGCAAATGGCGAATGTGCATCGACTACACGGACTTGAACAAGGCTTGCCCTCGCGACGCCTACCCCTTACCCAACATAGATTGACTCGTAGACGGCGCGGCAGGAAACAAGGTGCTTAGCTTTTTGGATGCATATTCAGGGTATAACCAAATCCCAATGGCCACAGTAGATATGCACAAAACCGCCTTCATCACGGACGATGCCAACTACTTCTATAGGGTCATGCCCTTTGGCCTCAAAAACGTCGGGGCAACTTACCAACGACTAATGGACAAAGTTTTCAGCCACCTAACAGGACACTGTGTCGAAGTATACGTCGATGACATGGTTGTCAAGTCCCCAAGCCATCATCAACACGTTGAAGACCTGGCGGCAATGTTCTCCGCGCTGCGCAAATATAACCTCCGCCTAAATCTTGACAAATGCGTATTCGGCGTTGACCGGGGCAAATTCCTTGGTTTCATGTTAACCCAACGCGGCATAGAGGCTAACCCTGAAAAATGCAAGGCCATCATCGAAATGCGCAGCCCCACTACCGTCAAAGAAGTCCAACGCCTCATCGGCCGTCTCACAACCATCTCTCGCTTCTTACCCAAACTAGCTGAATAAACCCAACCCATAATCCAACTCCGAAAGAAATGCACTCGGTTCACGTGGACTGATGATTGTGAACAGATCTTCCAAAAACTCAAAACAACCTTAACCTCACCACCTATCCTCCACAAACCGGACACCAACCAACCTTTGTTGGTATACATCACGGCCACCGACTATACCGTCAGCGCGGCGCTCGTTCAAGAAATAGAGGGCACACAACATCCTGTGTATTTTGTGAGCAGAACACTGCAGGACCCTGAAACCAGGTATCAGATGGTAGAAAAACTAGCCCTATCCTTAGTCAACGCAGCACGCCGCCTTCGCCCATATTTCCAAAACCATACCATAACCATTAAGACCGACTACCCAATCCAAAAGATATTACAAAAGCCAGATCTAGTCGGACGCATGTCATCATGGGCCGTGGAACTGTCAGAATTCAACATACGCTATGAACCCCACGGCCCCATCAAAGCCCAGTGTCTTTTAGACTTCGTCAACGACCTACAACAAACACCCATTGAGGACCAGTGGATGCTTCATGTAGATGGCTCCTCAAATCCAAGAGGTGCCGGCGCCGGCATCGTCTTGGAAGGCCCCAACGACATCCTCATCGAAAAATCCCTTCACTTTGCTTTCAAAACGTCAAATAACCAAGCCGAATACGAAGCCATCCTCACCAGCCTTTCCCTAGCCCGTGAAGTCGGCGTCAAGAAGTTAACATGCAAAACCGACTCCAAACTCACTGTAGGTCATCTAAATGATGAATTTCAGATCATAGACCCCATCCTCCTACAGTATTACCATCTGGTCTGTGCAGTTATTCAATCCGCTTTCGAACAAGTCCGTGTCGAACACATTCCAAGAACCGACAACGTCAGGGCCGACATCCTCTCCAAATTGGCCAGCACCAAACTCAAAAACCGTAACCGATCCCTACTACAACAAGCACTATCCACACCTTCTATCACACACACTTGCCAAATATTAACCCACACTCCAGCTAACAACGTCACCCCCTCTCAAACCCAAAACTGGACTACCCCCTACATTCAATACCTCAAAACCAGCAATCCCCCCTCGACGCGAACAAAACTTAGCTGGCTAAGGCCGCCAGGTACACTATTATAGGCGATGACCTCTACAAATGCGGACACGACCAACCCTTACTTAAGTGTGTCACGACAGAGCAAGCCCAATATATCATCAAAGAGCTACACGAAGGAATTTGTGGTAATCATTCCGGTGCACGCACCATGGCTACAAGAGTCCTCAGAGCCAGATACTTCTGGCCCACTATAGAAGCAGACTGCCAAGATCATGTCAGGAAGTGCAAGCCATGTCAGAAACATGGCAACCTTATTCATCAGAAACAGGAATAACTACATCACATACTATCCTCATGGCCATTCGCTAAATGGGGAATGGACATCCTCGGCCCTTTCTCACCCAGCAAGTAAAATTCCTAATCGTAGCTGTGGATTATTTTACCAAATGGATCGAAGCCAAGCCGCTAACCACCATCACGGCCCAGCAAGTCCAGCAGTTCGTGTGGAAGGACATTATATGCAGATATGGTGTATCGCATACCATTATAACAGACAATGGCCGACAATTCATCGACAAGAAGTTATCCAAATTCTACACCGACCTAGGCATCAAGCACATCACAAGCTCTGTAGAACACCCACAAACCAATGGGCAGGCAGAGGCAACAAATAAAGTCATCCTCATAGAGCTGCGCAAAAGGTTGGATACCGCCAAAGGCCGATGGCCTGAAAAGTTAATAGAAGTACTATGGGCTTACAGATGCACCCCCCAATCATCAACAAACGAATCTCCATTCAGCTTAGTCTACGGCGCAGACGCCATGATACCAGTAGAAATTGGCGAACCATCCCTGCGCCGAGAACTATACGACCCAACCCACAACCACCAAAACATGGCCTTACATCTCGACCTCCTACCCGAACTCAGAGAAAAAGCCCAAATACGCAACCTAGCTGCCAAACAACGAGCTGCCAAGAAATACAATGCAAACCTACACCCACGATCATTTGTCGTCGGGGACCTAGTATGGAAAATGGCCAGCAGTGCTAGAAAGAAGGATGGCAAGTTCTCTGCCAATTGGGACGACCCATACTGCATACGAGAAGATGTAGGAGGAGGAGCTTATCGCCTAGAACGATTGTCTAGGGAAGAGATTCCCAACACATGGAATATATCCCACCTCAAGTTTTACTTCAGCTAAATGTATATTGTAATCAAACCAATACTTGTAACCCCAGGTGTACTCTTTTTCCTCACTTGGTCTTTTTTCCCTAAGGAGGGTTTTGGCCAAGGAGGTTTTAATGAGGCACCCCCTTTTTGATAAATAAAAAGAAGGTTTCCCTACTTTATGACTCTCTATGTGCCCTTAACTTGTGCTTAATTCGTTTCAGTTCCCCACCCTTACCATAAGTAAGCGGCCTGGGTCGAACACCCTTAACTTGTGCTTAATTCATTTAAGTTCCCTACCCTTACCACAAGTAAGCGGCCTGGGTCAAACACCCTTAACTTGTGCTTAATTCGTTTAAGTTCCCCACCCTTACCACAAGTAAGCGGCCTGGGTCGAACACCCTTAACTTGTGTTTAATTCGTTTAAGTTCCCCACCCTTACCACAAGTAAGCAGCCTGGGTTGAACACCCTTAACATACAACCAATTACGCCATACATAACATACACCACAAATCATCAAAACCCGGTATACACAATAACATACAGAAACTAATCGCATTAAGCATAGACCCAATAATACTTTTAAATCATTAAAAAACCGATGTCTTATTCTGCTTATTCATGGACCACCTCTGCAGCATTATCCACCTTCCTCTCCTCTTCCGCCGCCTTCTCTTCCACCTCTTCATCTACACTACCCTCATCCTCCTTCACCAACTTTCCGTCAACTACGTCCTTATTCACGTCAAACTTTGAATCCGTGACGTCCACATCTTGATGGAAAAAGGCCGCCTGCTGCAACCCCTTCTCAAAACAATTAATGTACTCCTGAATAATGTTGTTCTTCATATCATCAAGTTCACCAACAGCTCTGTCATACTTGTCCTTCAAGTCATCATAATCCTCCTCCAACTCCCCTATACGTTTGTTCAGCTTTTCCTCAAAGTCCAAGCAACGCACCCTCCATGTTGCCAACCTTTTCCTCTCCGCTTCCCAACCTTCTTTTTCCTTTTCCAAAGCCGTCTTCTCCTCCTCTGTCATACTGCCTTCGTATAAAGAGACCCCACACGCTGGCTCAGAACTAAAGCCTTGATCCCAAACTCGACCATTGTTCTCACAATATGCTCCGCGTCCATGTTGTCAATAGAATTTACAACGGTATCCGGGAGGGTGATCGAAATGTCCTTCCTCACGGATATCTCCAGCAACTCGATCAACCCGGCTTCAGGCCCCTTTTCCCCACTAGCTGACCCCACACCGCTAGCCGTTCCAAGAAGAGTCGCCCTTATCTTCTTCACATCTTTTCCCTCCCCGGGTCGAGGCAGAAGCTCAGCCTTCCTTTTCGTTCCGCCATGCACATGCACCTCCACCATCGATTCTTGTAGGTTGGGAACATCAGCTTTCCCAACCGCCTTGGCCTTAACGGCCATTTCCTTCCTCAATGTTTGAAAGAGCGCCAGATTCTTCTTGCTAGACTGCGCCATATGCCCTGCAATAACACATCATGACTCGGATCAAAACAACTTAGCATTCTTAACACAGCTTAACTAATAAATAGATACCTTCGATATCTATTATCGGGTGCACCGAATTATAAACCCTAACTAGACCCTTAGTGGGCAACTTATCGACAAACTTCAACAAGGTCTCCACAACCTCCTTATCACCAACTGACAATTCATCCATCCTCATATCCTTATACCGAGAAGGGTTGTTTGTCCAACTCAAAGGGAACTTGGGACTTCCGTCTGCGTTCAAAAAATAAGTGTTTCCTCCTTCCTTGACGACGACCTTGAAGTACCCATCTTTGAAATGATCAGACATCATTAATGCTCTATAAATACATGTGGACCCCAACAATTAAGGTACGCATTCATTAATCACTGATTTGACTCTTTGAGAGCTTTGACTTACTTGAGCTTCGGAGATTCTTCTGCAGGTAACCCCTCCTGGGTTCAAGCCGACATGTACCGAATGGGAAGAGGCCAACTGAAGAGATAGCGGACTACATGGTGAGGTGATACTCGTGCCTAACTTATCTTATTTGTTCTCTACAGCAACATGATCTATTTGAAATCAAAAGAAAATATGTGGAAAAGAATATATGATGCAAAAATTTGCAATGACAGATAGTGTTTGAATCATTTGAGTGAAAAGAATGAGTGAATCAAAAACAGTTCACAACTTAGTATTGACCATTCCTTTCAAATACAATGTGCATATGCTCTTGGTTCAACTTATTTTGAGTCTTTGTTTGAGTTTAGTTTTGTTCATCTTGTTCTAGACACATTCTTTAGGTTCCCTTTTGTGTGCCATCCTTTATTGTTTTGCCTTTTTCTTACTTGTCTTGCTTGCTTATTCCATTGAGTTTGTAATTCAATCTTTCACTTGATGTTGTCCAATTCTTCCATTTGAGTTTTTCTTACTTTTTTGCTTTGTTATTCCTATGTGGAAGAATGTGAGTGCTCGTGGTTCATTTGGTTTGAAACTCACTGATTTGGCAACTTTGTAGGTGATTACCTTATCTTGAAGGTAAAACTGAGGTGAAGGAGGAATTGTGAGAAAAAACAAAGTGAATGACTCTGCTGTGAGGAGCACACACGAGTGAGTGGGACTTGAGAGCACTATAGTGACGTTGGAAGGAGTGCACCACGAGAGAATTCATAGGAGTGAGCTGGGGAAAATTTACACACTGGATCAAGAGCTGAGCAGCCTAGTATTCTTTTATTGTGTTGTTGTTTTGTATCATGCGTTTTTATGTTGTATTTTTTTATTTATTTTAGTTTTCCCTTTCATTTGGCTTAGGTGGGAAAATGATTTAGAGCAATCCCATTATTAACATTGAATTGTAATAGTTTTAATCGTGCTTAGTGTGAAGCATCAAGGGGTTCCAAAGGCCACTTTCATGTTTGTTTAGTTTTCTGTCTTTATGTTTTTTATGTCCAAGTTTTGCTTGAGCTTGTGATATGCATGTTGCATTTATTTTATACGTCTCCGTGATATCTAGGTGTCATGCCTTTAACACGTAGTTGACCTTCTTTTGGTCTTTAGGTTTTAATTTGTCCACATACTTTGAAAAATTGTTTTTCACACAATCTATTTTCCTTAGAATTTTATTGAGAATTTTTGTGAAAGAAATTTAGAGATCTCTGGCTAGGAAAGGCTTGGTTAGAAGCTTGTCCATGAGACTCACCTCCCTTTCCTAGGAGTATCTCTAGAAATATTTTCCTTTATATTCTCTTTAGTAATTCTTCAAATCTCTTTGTGAAAAAATGTTTTGCTAAAAGTGTTTCAAAAATTATTTCAAAATGACTTTTCCTTGCAACAGTGTGCATTTAGGTAGGCATAATAGTGTGCATTTAGGTAGGCGTAGTAGTAATAAGTGGCATCATACCATTCATAGTGACATTCCATTCTTTGGGGGAAGATATAGGACCAATATCATTTAGAGATTAGATATGGGATACAGAGAAATTGGTGCAACCATTGTTTAGTAAATATAGTCAATTTGACATTCTTAGGCATGTTACTTCTAGGTTTATCGGACGTGCATTCGAGTGGTGGCAAAAGAGATAGTCTAGAGTGCAAAAGGGGAGAGAATCATGCATTAACACATTTTATGAATTAAAAACATGCATCTGGAAACATTTCATTCCCCCTTCATTTAGGATAACTCGAGAGAAACAATCTAGGATAGAAAACTTCATTGACATAGGTGATGCATTCATCTAAAATCTTGCTAAGTTTTCTAGACTAGAAAAAGATTTTAAGAACAATTTGGCCTTGTTCTTTAATGAACAAAGAGAGAGAAAAAAAGAAAAGAGAGCAAGAGAAAAGCTTGAAAAGCTTCGAGAGTTTGACAAGCAAACAGTAATAAAAAAGCATGAGAAGCTTCGTGTTGAGAAAAAGAAAAGAGAGCAAGAGGAATGTGAGAAAAATGAGAAGAAGAAAAGAGATGAAGAAGAGAAGGCAAAAGAGGAGAGTCTTTGAAAAGCCAAAGAAAAGAATGAGAGAAAAGAATTTGAAGAAAGAGAGAAATTAAAACAAGAGAGTGAGTTTGAAAGAAAGTCCAAAGTGATAGAGTTAAAGAGTAATTCAAACCCAAGGGAACTCATTATTAGTGATTTGGTGTTCAATCCTTCACCAATTCCTTCCATGAACACCCCAGTTCCAAAGGGAGTTATCCCATCTTTAAACTCTTCTTACTTTTTTCATTAAATCTTTTGTTTTGTTGCCTTCTCCAACACTTTGTGTTCCATCTCATTCACTTATTTCATAGTCCTCAAAATATTGTGCCAAAATACACTTTGACTTTAAAATTCTTTTCAAAAATCATTTAAGTCAAAGTGCAAGACACTATTTGTGTGCAGTGGGCTGGATATCACCTTTTTCAACCTTTATAAGCCCATTTTCACACATTGCACATCAATGTATGTTGCATGGTTTCAAGGATTTTAATATAATTTTGTTTGATGATTATTGCAAATATGTGTTTGCTCCTAGCGGAACCATAAATTTAGTTGTTGTGAGCTTTACCAACCCTCTTGATCTGAGGACAGATCCTCTTCAAGAGGGACGAGATGATGTGACCTCATTAAGGCTCACAGCTTGGGCCATTAGTTAGGCCCATTTCTTTTAATTCTTTAATTTTCTTTATTTCTTTTATTAAATAAATGATTGTCTAAATTGGGTTGTTTTTAATGCAGCCCATTTCCAACCCTCTTCCATACACATACATTTGGATCATTAAATCTCTCCACGTGGTGGGCCTTGGAAGTCCTCCAGCCCAAGTTAACAACACCTGCAGCACGCATGTTTCTACCACGCGAGAGAGGCACTTTGAATTTAACATTCATCTTGGGCTCGCAAGTGGCAGCCCATTTCCATTCCGCGTCAGCATCACCACACATTTCTATTGGGTCAAGGTTCATGCATCATATATCAGCCCAATTGAGTAGCGGTGCAAGTCTTTTGGTTCTCGTCACTTAATGATTCTGCAGTATGAACAACACTCGCTTCCTCTTTCTCTTGGAGCACCGCTAGGGTTCAAACCCATGATAGGGTTTCTTCACGCGTGACCTCACGTCCCATTTCAATTTGCCAGCCCCAAATAGCGTGCTTCTCCTCCCATTAGCTAGGGTTCCAGTTTGTTCCCTCACGCATCCAACCTGCAGTTAGGGTTTGCTTGTAATCACGTTTTTCGTCCCTTGCTTCTTCTCTTCATTATGAAAGTGGCAAGTTACCATTCTAATAGTTAGATTTGATGAATATAAGAGTGAATTTTCCCCCTTTTTCGTCTTAGCTCAAACCCTAAACCCTAGATTAGGTTTTAACCTCATCGGGTTTACCAAACCAGTGAGAAACCAGAGAGATCCGCACATGAATCTCTGTTTACAAGTCTTTCGTTGCGTTTCCCTCGCATTCCATGAGTTTCAATCGGTAGAACACCGATTGGAGAGGCTTTTCGGCGAATCCCGCGACGGAGCGGCCTCATCAAAACTCATCTTTACAAAACATCAAATAAAATCCATAAAGAAAACTCCTAATAAAGACTTCCCCGAGTTAGCCCATCTCTGGCTCTATGCCTCACCAGCATCACCTGCAGCATCATCTGTTGCCGTGTAATGAATTACATGATCATCGGCAATCACAAACAGATAGGGTGAGCTAACATATAAATATAAACACATACCTCACAATTCAACTATACACACATTCATCAAAGAAACTTCATCCTCTGATTCCACAAAGCATGGCCACCACCATGTTTATCCACGTTCTACATCTTTGAAATGATAACCTTAAGATATCATTTGCTGCCACAAGCCACAACTCGTGGTTCCACCATCCACAAGCCACAACTTGTAGAAATACGTGAGGAAATATCATGCTACTAACCACACTCCGCAACGTCAGGTGGAGTTCCCAATATGAACCACAATTCGTACTCTCTACACAAGACTAGCACATCACTGGTCACAACCTATAATTGCTCAATTGAGTGGAAACCCTCCATACGAGCCACAACTCGCACACTCACACCTATAACACTCACCATTCCGAGCCACCACCACTCAAGGAATGCTTATGTTCATCCTCCATCTCGAGCCATAACTCAAGGGATATGATTCCGAGCCACAACTCAAGGAATGTAATGTGTTTACCCTCCATCCTATGCCATAACTCAAGGGATGCCATTCTGAGTCACAACTCTAGGAATGCTCCAGCAAGTTCATCCTTAAGGTATCACTCAAAGTCTTATAGACTATGCATATCCAAACCACACAAGCCTTTGCCTCTACATTATCGGCTGGCGCTACTCCAAAACCGTCGGGCGAAAGCCAATTGCAGACTGTGTGGCCGAAGCCTCTTGTCGCCAAGCACCATGCACCTCAAAAGTTCCTTCCTCTACAATTATCGGCTGGCGGGACACACCTCACCGTCAAGCACCACACATTCTAGGACCCCTCTAATTTTATAGCTTTCACCTGGCAGTTCAGACTTCACTGCTAAGCGCTACACCAATATAACGAATTTACTGGTTTTAGGCATAATAGAGCTACTTGTACTCCCAATCCAGGTATCTAACCACACAACAACCTTCACAAAGTTACTCATGTCCTATTCCACAATCTTGAACCCCTCACTTCTTAAGTCCTCTTCAAGGTTTTTCCTCCCATATGGATTCCCTAACTTAAGGATACCAATACATAGGTTTGATTAAGGTCAGTCGTGCTTCTCCACAAGATGCTACAGTCAACCCATCCTAACCATATTCCATCATTGTCCTGAAATACTACCTCCATGTGCACCTAATTCCAAGCCATATAAGAATTAAGCTTTAGCCTTTAAATACACCTCCTATCCAACTCAAGCAACTCCACTTAGCAACTCCAACTCCTAATTATATTATGCCTCTTAATCAAACAAGACTCTAGTTTTTATAATACCCCTACTACACTGTTGTGACTATCATAATTCTTCCAATCTCACAATTAACCCATAATTTAATTCATGCTATTATTCATTCCTTTGTCACCTTAGTCCCTTATCCATAACTCCACAATTCCCTTACACAAACATTTTTGCCCAACAAAACCCCAACTCTGCAACTGCACCTCATAGCCACGCAATGCCCATTTACCTGCGCTGGCACTTGGCAATCAGATTAGTACCGCCAGGCGATGCATACCATTCTGGGGAAACTCTGAATTTCTAGCTCCTTGAAGCCCCTAAAAGTCCCCCAAATGTGTTTCTAAGTATGTCTCCACAATTCCACTGCCAATCAGGTTTCCAATAGTACCTAATATCAATTTAAGTGCACAATTTCCAGTTTGCTTAAGGTAATTCATGCATCAATTAGTCATATGCTCACAATCCCAATTAATTCCCAACTCTAACATGTGTTCATACCAATATTTTCTCAATTGCCTCAAATCGTTGCAAGACTCAACAAACAAATGCATCCAAAATTCAACTCATAGTTAAGGTCCTTTTCCCCTCGATCAGAATCATCAAAAATAACAAAAACCAAGACAATCTTGCTCATGTCACTTGGCGAGTATTCATCACTATCAAGCCATTCATATGAAAACCTAGAAATTGGATGAGAAGGGTTGTGTCGCCTGGCGACCAGTTCATGCCGCCAAGCAGTTCCTCATAAAACCCAAAATTAGTCATAATTTCACATGTGTCGCTTGGCAGCTTTGAAAGCCCGCCAAGCGATTTTTGGAAATTTTCCAGAAACACAACAAAAATCTAGAAAACGTGAACAAGATTTCATATGATTCACAATTATGTAATTCAAACATAAAACATAAACACAACTCCCCTAATTTGGATTCCTAGCTTCCAATTGCAAACTTATTATCCTTGGTGATAGCAAAAGTCCCATTTCTTGACTCCTACTTTTCCCGCGTCAATTACCTTTTTCTGATCCTACTCATTCACGCCAAAAATAAATTTTGCCAAAAAAAAGAAGTTATTTCTTCTTAGCCAAGGTTTGAACACACAATCATCCACTTTCAAAGCAAGCGCAAAACCAATTCATGTTCAATTCCTATAAATCTAGGATTATATTATCACTCATCATGACAAGTATATTATTAAAAATAATGAACAATTAAATTAACACACAATTGGCATTCACAAGACTCGAACCCAAGTTCCCTCATAATAACCAAGTACTCTCAACCATTTGAGAGTACTTGATAAACCTGCACTTAATAAACCAAGTACTCTCAACCATTTCACAACATTCGCTTTTGTCTTGATAAACCTGCACATGCATAGATAGCTCAATTCATATTTGCATTCCATTAGGTCACCACGTTCTGCATTCATATGTAAAGAGATTAAGCTATCACATTTTCAGTAGTGGATATAATTGTTGGCACAAGCAAGCTTGAAGCAAAGATTTGATAAAGCCAAGTGCATGAAGATTACATGTGGTTGATAAAGATTGATGAAGATCCGCTTGATGATTATGTTTCAATTGTAATGATTACATGTTATATCATGTTGGGAGGTTATATGACATAGGTTAGATGTCCTTTTAGTCTTAGTGTGTCCTTTTTAATCTGTTAAAAAAGGGTTTTAACAGGTTCAAAGGCTTGTTGTATATAGTTTCTGGTATGAATGTATTCAATCAGTTGAATTGTGTTTCAATCGACTAATTTCACTTAAGTCAAGTGAAATCAACTGATTGTACGAAAAATTCAACCAATTGATTTCACTTAAACCAGACTATATAAGTTATGTTTTTGAGAGCAGAGGCACGATTCTGAGTTTTTTAGCGCAAAATCTTGTCATTCATCATTAGAAAACTCTTTCTCTCTGCATTACCCAACTGCAAGGTGATGATTGAAGATCTTGGTTGATCTTAGAGGCATTTTGGCTTGGGATTAGCTCGAAGAACTTGTGTATGGTTGGCTAGGGAGAGCCACCATAAGGTTTTGTAGTTCTTGTGCCTCTAATCATTTACCTGATGTGATTTCAGGTCTGTGAGTGTGATTCTTGCATGGTGTTAGGCTAGATTTTTGTGTGAGTCAAAAATCTTGTGTGTTTCTTTGTTCAAAAGTGAAATCTTGGTGTGTGATTTGTAAAACTTTTGAATATAGTAGAAACTAGGCTCATGTTGTCCTGGTACACTGGAAGTAGCTCTATGATTAAGTGAACCAATATAAAAACAATTGTGTCATTCTCTTCTTTTCATCTATTTCACTTTAAATCCCTTTAAAAAACTTAAGAAAACCAAGTAATTCGTTTTTTGTTGTGATTTAATACGTTTATGTGTAATCTGGTGTTACATACTTGTTAGAAATATAGACTGGAACAAGTCTTGCGTGTAAAAGTTTGTTGTTTGAGTTAAATCTATAAATTCTGCATTCTACATAAATTCCTTAAATTTTAGCCGATTGATTTGAAATTTTGATCGATTGTTTCATAGGCCCAAGAACAAAATAGTCTATTGTTTTATTTTTTGACCGATTGAAAGTGTATTGTTCTACAACTTTTGCATTCAAATTTTACACTCTATTTGATTCAACCAAAAGGGGTTTTAAGCTTTTGAAAAAGTTTTAAACAGCCAATTCAACCCCTCTTCTTGGCTTAAATCATCATTTCAAACTAACAATAATTCTTCGCTATTTATTGTTATTTCTTTATTGTTTTGCTTATTAGATGTTGGTGCTACCAATTAGTTAACTCAATCTTGTCTCATTAGAAGCATTTAGACATGCAGCTACATTATAGTCACACACATGCCTTTATCATCTTGCATTCACGTAGATAAAGAGACCATATTGTCATAGTCTAGTAGTTCAATTCTCATTTCATCCCAGCAACTTTAAAACTATGCTAATCATATTAAAAGAAATTTTGATAGTGCATTTTGGGTTTAGGATTGAAAGTGTGATTTCAAGTTCAAATTAATTTTGGCATGATTCATTAATATCTTTTATATCCTTGCATCATTCTAAAGATGGTTCATAGCATTGCATTGACATTTCTCATAGTTGCATTTCATGCTTTGCATCTTTATCACTAAAATTAGTCACGCTTTCTTGTTACCATGTGGGTTTGCTAGGTAGAAATTTCTTTTTACATATGTGTTGATTGTTTGACTTGCACTTCTTGTTCTCATACATCATTCTACACTTGATTTCAGCCTTGCATCTGCTTTAGCATTTTAGGAACTCAAAATTTGTTCTAGGCACCTACATTTAGTTGCATAATTCATTTTAGTAATATAGTTTACTTTAGTTGCTTGCATTCATGCATTTCATTTCATAGTTAAACTCTTCTAGACAATAGAATCAAGGTTCATTTTCTTTTATTTTATTTCTTTGTTTTCATTTTAATTTCTCCCTTTTAGTTTTATTTTCTTTTTAGCAATAAATTATGCAAGCTATACTTAACACGCACCATTTCCTTTTATTTGATACCTACGGTTTCCCTCTACTTCATTAGGGTATTTTGGATTGTTTGCTAAATTCTAGCGCGACTAAAAGAGCTTAACTATGATTAAGGTGACAATCAATTATGAGAAGTATTCACTAGTACAAAAAATAAGGAACAACAAAGATATATTATGATGATTTATTTTGAAGCATAACCGATGATGGCCTCAACTAGAATTGATTCTCTACACTTGTTCAACTCATGACCCGTAATAAATTTTAAGTCTACCCATTCTCGTAATTTTTGCATAAATCTACACCGGATATGTAAAATGACCTAAAATATGTTTCATTTTAAAATTGTATGAATTAAAATCTTAAAATTCACTTTTTCTTGTTGTCAACACCCAATTTCATCTGCGTGAATAAATTTATTTTCGAAAAAAATTAAAAATTAAAAAATGTTTTTTAGTTAATGGTAAATAAAAAATGGGTGAAATAAAATTTTCTTCAAAGATTTTTAAACTTTAATTTTAGCACAAAATAAAAAGAGAGAGATGAAAAAAAAGAAAAAAAGAAAGAGTCCAAATTGTTTTTAATTATCACACCCCTCCTCATGAGCCCAACAACCTAACATACTTTCGTCCTCACTCTTTGTTTTTCTACCATTTGTTCCTAATAGAGAAAATAGTAACATGATTCTGATAATTAGAAGCAACATCTCTTCTAATAATTAGAATCAATATTAATGATGATGATTAACATCGTGCTCTGATTTGCTGTGATTTGATTTTCGTAATGTGCTCTACTATCATGATCAATTCTCTCCTTATATTGATATTGCAATGTGTGGATATATATATATATATATATATATATATATATATATATATATATATATATATATATATATATATAAGTACATATTCATATAAATGCATAGTCTATCATGTGGAAAAGGGAATCGACATCAGAAAAAAATATTTTTTGCACTTCTCTAATTCTTTCCCATCACCACTCACACATACACCCCTCCTTTTTATCTCTCTTTAAAAAACATATTGAAGGAGGTAGAAAAAAAAAAGAAAAGAAGAGAAAAGGTGGTCGTAATATAAAGAAAAAGAGAGCGAGATTGAGAATGAACAAGAGGAATTGAAGAGTTTGGAAGGTACGCCACTCCAATTTTTTCTTTTGATTTGTGAATTCTCAAGTTTTATTATATTTTGTTTTAATATCGTACGTGTTTTTTTTTTTACAAATAACTTTGGCATTTTCTGTTAGGGACATTATTTTCTATTGTTTACAAATATTTTACTCTAAATTTTACAAAACCTATGTTCGTTCGGTTGCTTGCGTCGCGTGACACCCATTTTCCAATTTTCTTTTTCTTCTATATATATAACCAGAAACAAAAAATATTTTTTTGTTTTTTCCGCCCGTTCGCGTCACATGACACCTATTTCCAAATAATTTAAAAATCAATAAACAATTATAAAAAAAGTTTTCAAAATTATAAAAAAAAAAATCAAATCAACAAGTTTCTCAAATAGTTGTTTCATTAAGAACTACCTGATCCCATATTTTCCATTATGAATGGAAGTATGTAGGAGGGAGATTAATCGTTGTTGGGTTCAACTAATAAAAATCAAATCTTTTCTCAAATAGGTTTTTATAAAGAACTGTGTAACCCTGATTTTTCATTGTAAATTGAGATATGTAGGAGTAAGGATTAATCCTTGTTGGGCCCAAAAAATTAAAAAAAATTAATTTTTTTGTACATTATTGGAAAAATAAACATTTTGAAAAATCACATTCTTTTGCACTTTTAATTAAAAGTATCATCTTAGAACGGATGTTGTGGGTTGCTAATATCTTTCCCACACTTAACCGACTCCCAGACTTGAAATCTAGTTGTTTGCAGACCTTGTCTTATCACTTTGGTTTTCCCGTAGTGTGGCAACTCCAAACTCTATTTTTTTCACATTTTATTTTTGGTTCATCGTACCGTTGCGATTTCGGCTGTAACACTTGTAAATCCAACAAAACTAAACTATATATCTAAGATATTTTACTTCTGTACATAATCAACATAAGTCATGGAATGGCCCAAAAAGCTTCATAATTTATAAACAAAAAATTACAAGGGTCAAGCATATGATAAAAAAAAACATTTTAGGTATAAGAGATAAACTCAAACCAGCAAAAATTTATTATATTTAATGTCTTCACATTAGCCCTATTTAGTATTAGTGCTTCGCATTTTGAACCACTTGTGGCCGGTTATCTTCGACTTTCAACCCCAACCACTAGAGCTTTCTCATAAGCCCACTAAGCAAAAGACTCAAACTTTTCAGTGGCAGCTCAAACAACGAGAGTAACAACGTAAACAACAAAAGCGACAACATCCTTGGCAAAGTTGGTCATTGTCCTTGTGAAGTCCTTAACTACGTTGATTGTTGGGGTGGCTACATCATTGGGCCCAAATGTTGAGCATATCACTCCAATGCACACGACAAGGCACACTACCCAAATGTTTGGTGTTCATGACTTTTTTCTTGAAATTTATTGAAAAGCTTGTGTTTTATTTTCGATTATGATACTATCATACTTGTGAATTTTGACTTAGTCTAAACCAATTACCACATTTCCTAAGTTCTACAAATTCCTTTGGCTTAGTCTAAATAAACTATAACAAGAAAAACAAATATGTAAGGACTTAATAGTTCTAAAGAATACCTTTATTATTAAATCCCTAGGGAACCCACTTCTCGCTACAAGCGTTGAATAATCTCTATCACATTTCATAATTTCTACAAATTCCTTTGGTTTAGTCTAAATAAACTATAACAAGAAAATCAAGTCTGCAGGGACATAATAGTTCTACAAAATAACTTTATTATTAGATCCCAAGGGAACCCACTTCTTGCTGCAAGCACTGAATAATCTCCTCCACAATATTGATATTTTGGGTTAAATATGTTTGTAGTATTTAAACTTGGACATCAAATTGGAATTCATACGTGTTTTAAATTTTGGTACATTTTGGTTCATAAACTTTAAAAATAAATACCTATAATCATTTAACCCAACGAAGTTAATTTTATTTGTTTTACGTGTTAAAGGACTTTCAAGTTTGCATTTGAGCTAGAACATTCAAACATTATAAATAACCTTAACTTTCAATTTATGGTTTTTGAAATGGATGGATTTTAGAGTTGGATTAAATTTATATTAATCCACTTTGTTAATTACATTAAATATCCACTTTGTATCCATTGGGCTTAAGCCCTAACATCACACAATATCAAGTTTTAAAAGAGTTATCTAGTTATGTGACCTATTGGCAAGTGCACCAAGTCAGTTGTAGTATAGCCAAATGGGGGTTATCGTATCCACATGGATTAACATGTATATTATAGTTAGTTTTTAGGTTTCGAATTTTGAAAATATTGATAGTAGTATATATTATATATAGATTGAATGGAATGGAGACTATGATTGGGTTTCATCTCTTCTTCTTCCATTGCACCACTGATCTTGTTTATTTACTTATGCAAATCATTCAATGTCCCGGGAATCTAGAGCCTAAGATCATCAAACTTCAGTATGATCCTTTAGTGATTGCTTGAATGAATCACTTGCATTAAAATCAGGATTCTATAACCAACTAGAGCCTTAGATTCATTCCTAGCATCTAAAAGCATAAGGAAAATCAATTCGACTACAACTTGGAATTAGTTCCCACTCAATCCTAAGCTAGTGAAATAAGATGAATGATCATATGATCCAACAACAACCACAAGCTAATTCACAAACATATTGAATGAAAGCATAGATAAATATCCAAGAAGTAAGAATACATAGAGTTAAAATTGATTTCATCCAACCTTGACACGAGGGAGTTTAGCTACTCATAGAATATTGCAATGTAATCCCAACAACATCGAAACATAATATTTACAATGAAAACATATCTCTCGAGCCTTCAACATTGTATTCCTACTATGCTACTACATATTTAATTCTCCACTCAATGCCTAAAATGAGAACATGAGGTTTGTATTTATAAAATGTTCAGGGTGGTGCTCAACTCCAACTTTGGCGCTAAGTTGCAGAGGTTTCCCTCTATATGCAGGGTTTCTCTTAGTCGCTTTAAGTATTCAACGCCATCTTCTGGTTAAGCTGCAAAAGTTACATTCCACATGTTTCCAAACCGCCTTTCTTAGCGCTCAGCAGCACATTTTGGGCTCGAGTTGTAACCCCCTTTTCTTAGGTTGATGCTTGAGGTTTCCTCATGAGGGTTTCCATAACTGTCTTTGTAGCTCTCAACACCATTTTTTGGGCTTAAACTGCACATCCTTAAATTCTTTGAGAATATTTGCAAAAATATAACAAACACATCAATTTCCTTATTTTCTTACTTCTCTATTCCCAATTAAGTAATCTAAAGTAAAAGGGATTGTTTACTTACAAAGCATGATCAATTAAAGCATGATAGGTGTCAAATTTATGTGAGAAATTACATGTTATAGACATTTATCAATGGGATTGACCTAATTGAAGTGACGTGCGATCAACCTAACTCAACTTGACATGGTTCCAACTTGATGTATGCCCAATGTATTAAAAAATATAGGCCCAATTGAACTTGGACCGACCTAGCCAAGTACATCTCGATCCCACTAGAGCCTGACTCAACCTGGATTAATGAAACTTCCATTTGCCATCCTTTTTGGACACCAAAAAAATTGGTACATCACAAGGCTGCCCTCATGATTTATAGCTCATTTTCTATCTATATTCTTCAACACTCATGTGTCTTTGTTGGAGCCTTTGGAACTTGTTCGTTAACTTGTTATAGTATGAGGGAATATGTCTCTTCTTGAGGGTAGTTTTGAGGTCATTTTAATACGAGACTAAAGGATCATTGTCGGGATGTCTATCTTTCACTAGGGAAGGCCACCTACACATGGCATATCCCTAAAAACTAAGGGTGACCAAAGGCGGCACTTGTTGGCACTTATTAACCTTTAAGACACAATCACCATCAAAGCACCTTTTATTTAGAAATAAAATGTTACTAAGTAGGAGATGAAACAACATTAAAGGCTCTTTCAAGAACCCCAACTAGGTCAAATAACAACTTGTAAAATATCAACAAAAGAAGTAAATCCTCTTTTGGTGTTTGTCTCTTGAAATCCTTGCTCTTTTTCCTCGAGTGTTTGATGTCTCCTTGCACACGTCCACTTATAGAAGCACCAAAGAGTAGTACTCCTTCAATCTGATACTCCACTTCTTAAAAGGTTACCTTAAGAATTTAGTTCATCTTCATAATAAAACACTACGCCAATATGATTTCAAACAAAGAAGTCAAAGAGTAATAAAAAAAAAAAGAAGATTAATTTGAAATGCTAAACTCAAGAAGAGATAATTATGACAATAAAAATGATAAAGTATAATTAAAGCTTGAAAGAAAGAAGCTCACAAAAGAAAATATTTAGATTGGCATTAGAATGGATTACAAAAACAAAAATAAAGGCTAAGAATGTGAAATGTAAACTTGTTCTTTTCCTTTTTTTTTTTATTTCAAGTGAAGAAACAATGAATTCAATGAAGATCCCCATTGGACACAAATTTAACCAATATGTAAGTGTGAAGGTTCACTTTAATGAGCAAGTTCAATTTTCATTTTCTTTTCAAGGTTTAAGTGAATTTAATGAGGTTTCCATTGGACACAAATTTAACCAATGAGGTTATATAAGTGTTGTAACATCCCTACTAGAAATTACTTAATAAAATAAAATAAAATAAAATAAATAAGAGTTGAAATTCAAACGTCATGATTTTTATTACTCCCAAACGCGGGAAAATTTAAAATAAAATCCAATACGCCAAAATTTAAATGAAACTATAATATAATGTATTACAAGTTCCAAAGTTCGATAAACAAATGAAAATACAGTAAAAAAACCCTAGCTCATAGTATCCCAAGCTAGCCCTCTCTCCACATCTACGCATCAGCAGCATCACCTGTAGCATCATCTGCTCCCGTGTAACGAATCATACGATCATCGTCAATCACAAACAGAAAGGGTGAGCTTATAAAAATTAAAAAAAAATTAACATATAATACATCAGAATAAAAGCAATACACCCATCTTATTCAACCTAGTTAGTTCTTGGCCAAGACCTTAATCCCTAAGGCTTTTCAACCTTCATAACAGACAAATAGTTAGCCTCAGATTCAGGATTTATGATGCTCACACGAACCTGCCCACTCGTGGTCCTGCCTCTACGAACCTCCATGCTCGTAGTTCTAATCTACGAACCTCCCCGCTCGTAGTCCTGCTCTACGAACCTGCCCGCCCGTAATCCAACACACGTGATCCACCAGCTACGTACCTCCCCGCAAGTAGCATCTCTCAAGTGTGAGCACGGAATATACGAACCTACCTCGCTCGTATCCCCACACGAGAGTAACAAGATATGAACCTCCCCGCTCATATCATCACGTGTTCACCACCATCCACGAACCTACCCGTTCATGGCACAGCATCTCCCAGTCCAAGTATAGCATCATTGTGTAAAACAACACACACAAGCCTTATCGCCTGGCGCAACCTAAGCGCCGCTAGGCGAAACCTGCACAGACCGCCTAGCGGGACCCCCTCGTCACCAGGCGCCAAGCTCCAGATAGACCCACTATTTTAGGTCTGTCGCTTGGTGGGTCACATCCTACCACCAGGCGCCACGCATTGCAAGAACCTCCATGTTGCTCCTATCGTCTAGCTCTTCTCTTCGTACTGCCAGGCGCCGTGACAGTATCGCACCAGCGACTGGTTTTCCTTGTACACAACATAGCACATCAAACTTAGACACCAAAATACACCCACCACAATCATGTTCTCTCATTCATTATCCTTTGATTTGTGAAGTCTTACCACACCACACATGGTCCATTACCTAGACTCCAATTTCCCAATTCCTTCTAGTCTTGTCTTAAAAGTCATCCCGCATGCTATTGCTCTATAAAGAATTTGTTCCACTTTACTGCTTTAATACACAATTCAGTATCTCCCACTCCATAATTTATTATGCCTCATTGCAACAACCCTACAATCTCTACTCAATTACTTTTCCCTTAAGTCTACACGCCTTATGATTTATAGCTTAGTCAATAATGCATAATTATCCTCCTCCCACATAGTATATTTTTTCCATAACCTACACTCTCAATCAAAATAATACGTGCTTTATTCCCTAGTGCCACTCCAGTTTTAGTTTCAATTATACTTTAACACACCTATATCATGATTATTATTGAAATCTCCTTCTCATTTTTTCGCCTCTGCATTAATCCTCCCTATTCCTTCCACGAAGTTCCCCTTCTTTTTATTCTCAATCTCTCTTTCTCCCTCTCGCAGGCCATCACGTAACTGCAACCAACCATGTCTGTCCACGGACGCTACCAAGCAGCATGTCAGTACAAGGCCAGAAAACTCCCGTTTCTGCACTTACGAATCACTCGAATTTCCCAAAATTCAATCCAATTTTCCTATTCACCAACATACAACAACCCCACACAATTTTATCAACTCATACCCCCAATCATATTATACTATACGTACCATAAAACCTTCACTCACCTCTTCATACCCCAAAAACCAGAATTTGATGGAACCCTTTAATTTGAAACATGATTCAGCTTGTTTACATCCTCAAATTGTAATTCACAAGCACCCCAACACTAACAAGATCACAACATTTTCGCAATCACACATACATGGGAGTATATTGAAATGTCAACATATCACAAATGGTATAAAACGCCAAAAAACTGTGACCCACACCATGCATCACCTGGTGGTTATGTTTCATCGCCAGGCAATTCAAGACAGAGCCCGAAAAACTGGGTAAGGATGATGCGTCGCCTGGCAGTAGGGGATAAGCCACCAAGCGGTTTCTGGGTAAAATCCAGAAACTTACGAAAAACAGCACAAATGGAAGGGAAATTCATGCAATTTCGTTCATACATGGCATAGTTTATCATATCCAAATAAAAACCAACGTAAAAAGCTCCCCTTACCTGGATTCCTTGCTCAAATTCGAATTGAATGGGTGTCCTTAATCAAAACTCTCTTGACCTTTGCTTCCACTCTAACAATGGATTTCACGCTCAATTCTCTCTACAACCTAGTACGAATTATATGGAAAAGCCTCTGCCCAATGACTCATACGAATTGCAATACCTCTCTCTTCACTAATTCCTTCTCTCTCTAAATTACTACCACTTTAATTACCCTTTACTCCACCCAGAACGAAAATAACAATAAAAAAATGCTTAATGGTTATTCAATGATTTTTAACCTAGTGTTTCTCAGCCCACTAGGTTGTCCTTCTTGGCAGCTAGGGTTCTTCTGTCTTTTCACATTCACGCCAAAGAAAATTTTGGCAAAAAGAAAGTTAATTTCGGACTAAGCGAGATTCAAACCCCCAACCACTCAATTACAAAGCCAATGCACAACCAATTAAACCAATTCATGTTTCGTGATAATTTCTACAATTTTAGGATTACATTATCACTGATCACATTCAAACATATCATTAAAATAATGCACATAATAAAATATCATACAATTGGCATACATAGAACTTGAATTAAACCCCCAACCACTTGAGCTAGTACTTTTCCACATCATGGCAATCTGCATTAAATGCCTTAAAGGCTCCTACTACCCGTATTTATTAAATAATTATTTAATTAATTATTTAAATTTCTCGGGTCTTACAAGTGTGAAGGTCAAGACTATAGTTAATGTCTTTTAGTGGTTGTGTTATAATTGTCATGAGTTTTAGACTTTTTATTTTTACTCCTTCCTTTGAAATCTTTTGATTCAATCTCTTTTTGTCTTTTGAAGATTGTTTGTCTTTTTCCAATGCACATGTATAACCGGATATAGAAAAGATACACAACTACTACACAATTGAACCAAATTGAATGTTGAACTTGAATTCATAACAAGTAAAGGAAGTTCAAATACAAATACTATAGGAATCAAATTAGGAAGCACAAACTCAAGAATTTCACTCACTAATGATCTAATATCAAGTATGAACACAAAATGGAAAAGCAAAAGCACTCGAAGCATATATACCATGTGGTTTTTACGAACAAAAAGTAGAACAAGATTTTTCAAATTTCAATCGATACACATAAGAATTCATGACATAAAAGGACTAAACATGACTACATAACAACATATGGAATATAAAATTCAAAAGGACTAAAAAATATAGAAAGCTAAAGAATAAACAAGCATATACAAATGAACAGATATGAAGCCTAAAACACACATTGATGGTTCAAGATTAAGCGAATGTGTTTAAACCGCAAAAAGAAGACATATATGGATAGTTCAATGGGTGGAAATGAAACAAAACAAGTAAAAGAAGATGGAAACTACATGGCAAAGAAAAAATGAAGAGTTTATACACTTGGCTCTTAAAGAACCGTGGCTCTGAATACCAAACGATGGTCATCCAGTTGAGCATGCATGTTCAAATGGGGGAGGAGTGGACTTCAAGTAATAGAAGCTTAAGGTATGAGGGTAAATATATACGAGAGGTGGTTTTGTGATGCAGATGTTTGAAAGATAGGTCAATCGAACTATTATGGAAGGAAGCCTATAGTAGCCAAGAGAGGAGACTGGTCTAGAGTAACTCAAGAACAAGTAGAGATGCAAATTTTGTAGCATGTCTTTAATAATTCCAAAGTGATTTTTACAAAGGATTGAGGCCCCTATTTATAAGCTCCATGATCGTGCAAGAGGCTGAAAAAAAAAGAAGGAAATTCAAATTTGAATTCCTCCATTTGGCTCCAAAAGAAGACATGCCTCAAGTGTGGTTATGCCACATGCACACTCATGCTTTTCACATGCAACATGTGCAAAGTGTGAGCTAGAACAGCTCCACCATGAGGTAGCCAGCCTAGGATATCTCTTGGCCCGTCTTAGCCTAGTTAAAACCCTAAGTTGGTTGCTTTAACCTAGACACTCAAAAGGCCCAAACTACCAAGCTCAAATCTACACTACTTGGTTCAAAAGCCCAAAACTATCAAGCCCAAATGCACTTCATTCATGATTGAATGTTCTTTTCTTCTTTTAAATAATATCCCAATAGCTAGATGTACTTATCTCTTCTTAGGTAGTATGGTTTTACTTGAATATTTTTAAACTCCAAAATTGTACGAAATTAATAATTTTTCTAAAGTTGACAATGCTGACATTAGAGAGTTGTTGAAGAAAAACAAATTTAACTCTTCATCCAAGAAATCATTTAATAATGTGACTTGTAATAAATATTCTTCAAAACATGGAACAAGTAGATAGACATTTGTTTGTTTGAGATTAGTTTAACTCATACACCATCTGAGCATATCAATGCTTTATCAAACTCAAAATAAAATTTTACAATATCATATTGTCTGGTAAAAAAAATACGCGAGTCATATATGATGTATTGTTAATCTGAAATTACTGTTTTATACATAAAATATAACCGTAATTTATTCAATTATTTTCTAAGTATTGATTTAAGAGAATCTAATATACAAAAGAAAAAAAAAATGAATACATTCCTATTCTAATGCTTGATGACAAAAATAAGGTAAATATTAAAAATATGCCATTTTTTTGGGATAAATAGTTCTTACTTTTAATAATATGCTTAAGTTTTTTCTTTTTTTTAACTCTTTTAAACTATTATTCAAACCTTGGTTGCATCAAGAACTAATCTCTGGAAACTACAAGATCTTATGCTAGGAAAGTGTGTAGAATTTAGTGTTCATGATGTCATGGTGAGAGGTAAAAAGTAATTGAAAGCACTACAAATAAAGAATGCAAGTTGATAAATGGATAAGGATTGTGATCTAACTATCATCATTAATGCATTTCTCATAAGCTTAAATTTTGACCTATCATCTCAATGTTACATACACCAAGAACTCAACTCTCTCCCTGTGAATTTCATTATGGTGTCTTCTTCCACCTTCACGTGCAAATATGCAACACCCACAACCCATTTGTCTCTAAAAATTTGATCGTGTGGTATCCAATAATAACACTAATTATAAATTATAATTTTTTGGTGGTATAACCAAAGCTTAAGTTACTAAGTTAAATGTAGTCAAAACTTGTTTATATTTATGAAAATACAGTTTTTTCACGTAGTAACATGTGTTTAATAATACATTGACATTATCCTAGACTCGGTATCAAAAACTAGATAAATAAATTAGAATAAAAAACAAAACACTAAGATGGACTTTTATGCATGACACGACTGATAATATTAACATTATGTACGATCATAATCCAAATTAGTATTAAAATTTTCGAAACAATCATTTTATCGGAATTTTTTTTTTTACTTTTATCTTTTAATTTACTTAAACAATACTTAATTTTTTTGTGAAATAGATTAGTTATAAAAATGTTCATAAGTTTGCCGTTAATAAGTACTTGTTATTCACAAAAGTAATAACAACAGAATGCTTACTAATATTTGCATTCTAAAACTCTCATGACAACTCTACATGTATAATGATGTCATTATCTAAAATTCAATATTAATATTGTTTCTCGAACATCCATGTAACTATAAGGGTTAAAATTCACAAAGTTTTTTTCTTTATGGTTTAAGTTAAAACATAAAATATTATTGGTTCTGTACCGTACCTAGCCAAACTCAACCAAGTAAACAGTGTGCATATCGAAACCGCCCAGTACCCAGGCTAGGCCGAGTTAGCACTTCACATCACCAACATAAGCCATCTAGTCAAGTAGCCGGTCGAGACCGA
>Ga0214543_1004700_pt1 | contig 25719 bp, 21 predicted proteins | sample CNSS2metaG_FD_160094 | JGI IMG/M metagenome (GOLD analysis project Ga0214543, IMG submission 160094) | Root nodule microbial communities from cowpea collected in UCLA plant growth center, Los Angeles, California, USA - CNSS2 | ecosystem: Host-associated > Plants > Roots > Nodule | place: USA... | reverse complement strand
TATCTGCATGAATAATAAAGTTTTAAATTTTCCCGCGTTTTGGGAAAATGAGGTATTATTAAATGCGTTGTCTTTATTATTCAATTTATTTATTTATAAATTAGTAATATCTTGGCGGGATGTTACAATCACCGCCAAGCGGTTCATAGCAGAACCCATAAAACTGGGTCATTTTTGATGTGTCACCTGGCGGCACCTTCATGCCCGCCAGGCGATTTTTAGGCGAAAATCCAGAATTTGCGAGAAACAGCGTAATTGGAGATGGGATTCATGCAATAGGGTTCATACAAGTCACAATGCATAATACATGAATCAAAACCATTATAAACAGCTTCCCTTACTTGGAATTCGTGCCCCAATTGATCTTCCAAGATTATTCTTTCAAGGGGTCTAAGAACCTTTTTCCTACTCCAAGATTCTCAGCTTTTGCCCTTCGAACAACACTATTGATGTCTCTGGAAACCTCTCTTTTCAATACCACGAAATTACAATCCAAAATTTCTTCCCTAAGTCTCCTCTCTCTCAAATTTAATACCCCAATTAATTGTGCTTAACCCAAAAACCGAAAATGCCATAAAGTCTTATGTTAATGGTTAATCATGGACCATTAGTTGGTTGTCTCCAGCCCATTAGGCTGCCTCTTTTGGCAGCTAGGGTTCCTATGCCTTTTCACCTCCATTCAAAAATAAAATTTGGTAAAAAGAAGTTTAGTTTTGTTCCTAACAAGGTTTGAACACATAACCACTCAATTATTCAACCAATTCATAATTCATGTTTCATGATAATTCCTATAATGTTAGGATTACATTATTACGACTCACATTCAATCATATCATTAAAATAATACAAATAATAAGATAATATACAATTTGACATACATAAGACTTAAACCCAAGTCCTTTCACACAAAACTAAGTACTCTCAACCATTTGAGCTAGTACTTTTTCACATCACCACATTCCACATTAAATTTTTTAAAGGCTCCTACTACCCGCATTTATTAAATAATTATTTAATTAATTATTTAAATTTATTGGGTTTTACGTAACCTTCTGTAAATTCTCCTTGAACTAAATAAAATGAAAATTTTCATTCCTTCTCCCAATTTCAATTTAGTTTATGCATTTCTTTACTGTTTTAGTTTTTATCGTTTACGGTTTCTGCCAAAATTGTCATTTCTTGCTTTCTTTTAGATTTATGCAGTCTTGTTAGTGTGCATGTGTCGTTATTTTGCAGCATTGGCATTGTTGACTTAGTTCTTTCAGTTTCCTTTAAATGTTCGAATTATTTTCTATGCTTTCGAGTAATGAAACTTTAATTTTATTCATACATTTCTTTTCAATCCCGGATGGTTGATTCAAAGTTATTTCTTGAATCTGATTGATGAATTGGGTTGTGCAAGCTCTACAATTTTTTAATTTAGTCTAGAAATCAAAGAACCCAAAGGTGGGCCTTCCTTGCCAAGATGTCTTCTTGAGCAAAGACAATCCAACTCACCAATTTAGAATCAAAATTCTAACTCTGAATCTACTTTTCAAGTTCTTTTATACTTGTTCTTTTATCTTCTTGCTTGTAATCTTTGTTAGAAGTTATGTTTTTGTTGCTTCCGTAAAAGTTTCTTTTACTAGTAGTTGTGATTCTAATTTTCCAATTTTGAATTCTATGTTCTGTTACACGTTGGTTTAGGTTTGTATGTCCCCTAATTTTTCTAGTTCTCATAGGTTCCAGTAGCATTCATTGTAGATTTTTAGTTTATTTCTTTTATTACACCAAGTAGTCAATTTTAGGAGCAATTTTTCCTACATACAATGCATGGGTATCATAGTTAGTTTGTTTCTCTGGATATTGCCTTTAGTTAAATGTTCATTAGTTGTTTGTGATTTTGGTTCTATCTTTCAACTTATCTTTCCAGATTATGTTCTGTCTCTGCATATCATAACTAGTAGCTTAGGAGCATTCAAGTTATCTGCAATGCATTCGTGATTCCTAAATGTTTCCTTGCACTTATTTCAGAACTCAAGCTTAGAACATGATAATTGTCACCATTTTAAGATTTTTAGTCCTCTATAGGTACAATTTTTCGAATTATGCATCTCATTTAGTTTTAGGCTATAATTTTCATTAAATTGCATTATTTTAGAGCTTTTAGGTTTGATACCTTGCTGTCATGACCAATCAACTTTGGTTCAGCTTTATCATCCAAAAATTTTGCATCTTAGTGTTGCTTATCTTAGGTATGATATGTGATTTTAAGTTCTGATTGCATGTGGCCTGAGTTACGAACCTTAGCAATATTTTCCCATCAATCCCAAGTTGTCTACGCCATTTTAACCACATAAAATTCCTGCATCCATTCCATATTAATTTTGGCTACAATAGTGCAATTTGTACATCACCATTGTAGCATATGAAATCTGTTTGCATCTAGAATAGTGTTGACATGCCTGTCTTTCGATAAAATAGTGCAATTAGGACTACCCTTTGTATCATAAAATAGATGTCTTTCATGTTCATTTCATTTTCCCCCATTTGCATTATAAATTTAGCAAGATATGCAGTTTAAAACTTAACACTAAACTTCTTGAGAAGTTTCTCAATGTATTGTTCTTGGGATAATAATATATTATCTCCCTTCCTTATAATTCTAACATCTAAAATCACATTGACTTCACCCATATTTTTCATTTCAAATTTACATCCTAGAAACAATTTAGTTCCAGAGACTACATCAATGCATGTACTAAATATTAGCATGTCATCCATAAATACACATATACTCAATGATGGTCTCGTTTTACTCAATTGTAAGGAACTCAAGATATCCCACATTTCTTTGGCAATGGCTGCCTTGGAAATGTTGTTAAATTTTGGATCTCACACACATATAAATTAGAAATCGTGCCTTGTTGTCCAACTTTTGTTGTTGCTTGTAATTCTTTTTCTTTTCATCAGAGGCTTTGTTTTGAGGTTCCACAAGACCACCCTCTACAACTTCTGCAACATCTTGGAACCCAAAGATGGCTAGCATCTTGATCTTCCCATCACCAAACAGCTTCTCGTCAAAGATTGGTAAGGCCCCTTGTGTAATACTCCCATGACCAACCATGTTTCACAGTAGCTTCCTTTCAAATCATTATCCTTTATGAGATTCTTCTTCTAACACTTTTGTTAATCCAAGACAACTCACTTCTTGATGATCCCAAGAAACTCACTTCCTTTCTGAGATGGTGTTTTGGAGAGATGATGAACTTGCAGAAGTTGGTGGATGGGAAAAAATATGGTCTCAGTTTTGGTGTTTGAAAGGTTGGATGAAGGTGGTTTGTGGTGTTCTAAGAAAGGTTAGGCCAACTCTAGAGAAAAGGGTGCTAGAGGGACCTCATGGGATGTTCTAGCAAATGACTAAGTGAAGAGATATGGCTTAAAAATGATTTTGGTAGCATAATATTATCAATCTCAAAGTGAGAAATACATGGGAGATACACCTCTATTTATTGAGTAAGGTGTCTCCAAAATGGTCCAAAACACTAGAATGCTAACATGTACCAAAATCCTAAAAATGCTAGCTTGGTGAAGGAGAGTTTGGCATGTGGCACTCAATCTCACAAAAATAAACCAATCATGGAGTGCCATGTGGAAAGCTACTTTATGAAAAAGTCTCTCCAATAAGATCATGACACATGACCACTACCTTTGTAAGAGAAGTCTCCATTAAGAGTTTGTCACGTGGCATGTGTGGGAGCCCTTACTAAACAAGCTAGGTTAACATAATTAAACATCAAAGAGTTGCTTAAGTAGGAGTATATGATGCTCCCTACTTAAGCAATATTGTTTTTTTTTTCTTTTTAAACCCTACACTACTTAGTCTTTAATATAAGGCCTTTAAAGAAAATCATACACTACAAGACCTTTAATACAAGGTCTAAAAATGTTTCATAATGGCCTAAGTGAAAAGGAGCTTAGCTTCATCTTGTTGGGAGAATGCTAACTCTTCTTGAATTTGTCTGGCCATGCTCCTATTGATAGAACCCTTGACTAGGGGTGTGTTGTAACATCCCGTCAGGATATTACAGATTTTTAATAAAATAAAAATAATAAATAAATACGTTGCATTTAATAATACCTCATTTTCCAAAATGCGGGAAATTTAAATTTTTTATTACTTCCAAATATAATTCCAAAATTCAAAGTTTATAAAACAGAAATAATATCAAAGTGTCTCATAAGAGTTTACATATTATTTCAAAACCAATAATAAAAACATAAAACTCCCGAGCTATCCCCTCTCTGTGGCTAAGCTCCACCAGAACCACCTGCATCAACATCATCTGCTCACGTGTACCGCGTACACGATCATCGCCAAACACAAACAGATAGGGTGAGTTTAACAGATTAATCATATAAAACACATGTACATATATAAATCACACACACACACACACACACACACACACACACACACATATATATATATATATATATATATATATATGTCACCCATCACAGCCTAGAAATTCCCTCATTTGATTCCATCTCGCATGACCACAACCATGATATTCGCGTTCTACATCTCCTAGTGAGTACTTCAAGATGACCTGCTGTCATACCTATCGGCCACAACCGACATAGCACGTGCGGGAAATCATTGCTACGGATCATACACCGTAATGCCAGGTGGAGTTCCTAAATACTAACATAGTTCGCAATGTCCCAAGACTACCAAACTTGTCAGTTATTTAATGAGGAGGGCAATCTATCTGGACCCATCCGTACTGGCCACAACCAGCACACTCACACCGGGAACACTCGCCAACCCAAGCTCAACTCAAGGGTTCCTCGTGTTCATCTGCCATCCTGAGCTCAACTCGAGGGATGCCATTCTGAGCTCAACTCGAGGAATGCAACGTGCTTAACCCCTATCCCGAGCTCAACTCAAGGGATACGTTTCGAGCTCAACTCAAGGAACAACAGCAAACCCACCTTTGAAGCATCACCAAAAGCCTTGTAGATCACGCCTGCAGAACCATCAACTTAAGGTTGCAGCAGCAAAATCGCCTGGCGGGGGACATGTTCCGCCAGGCGCTACCACCTCCAGACCGCCTGGCGGGGGACGCGTACCACCAAGCACCAAACGCCTCAGAAATTCCAATGCTGCAGATACCGCCTGGCGAACTACCCCTGCTGCCAGGCGCACGAGTTTCAGGTGCCACTGTTGTAGCGACCATCGCCTGGTGGAAAGCTCTCTACCGCCAGACGCCCCAAGTCCAGACACCCCATTAGAGCAACGCTATCGCCTAGCGATTTGCACATCACCGTCAGGCGCCATGACAGTGTTTGCGCGATACTAGTTTCTACTTCAGTTCAAGCACAATTGCTTACATCATATTCATCCGGTCATTTTCCTAGTATCTTATAACTTTGATGGTTACTAACAAGAGTGAGGTTTAATCATCACTCCTTAACTTGTTAACAGTACATATTCTACTAATAGCATCACAATTACAAAATCAAGCTTCCTCATTCCTGTCCTATTATTACTCTTGGATTCCTTAACCTTAAGTTATTGCCAAGCCTGTTACCACCGTTATGGAGTCCTTTTCACAGTCCAGTGCCAACGCTAATGATATAACATTACTTATTATATGATTCCAAATGCCTCAATGCCTTGTTCTATTTTGTAACTACCAACCCAATTTGTCCAAAGGATTTTCACATATACATGTGCTGGGTACCTACTACCTATCTCACCCATCCTTTACAATTATGTTTCTGTTACTGTATCATCAACTATCCTTCCATCAATACCATGTTACACTCATTTGAGTCCTAATCATTCCAATGCGGCACCCTAGACCCTATAAGCTTTTAACAACAGTTTTCTAGTCTAGACCACTCCTAATCAAATTCCCAATCTCACCATTATAATACACCTGACTCCAAATGGCTTTTCCCAACGCATCAAAACATCTAGTCTTGGCACTCTGATACGGCGCCAGGTGGCAACCTACGAGCTGCCAAGTGGTTCCTGTAGTCTCTAGGAACTCCAATTCCATCAAGCCCTGCGAACCCTAATTCATGCACACAACTCTGATTTCAGTCCATTTCTCAATCACCTAGCATTCGATTCTCGTCCCAAATGCATTCTTCCAGTCATTCCCTACAATTTCTCCTTCAAATTACAGCCCTAAGTCATCTAGCAGCAAATATCCTTAATCCTTCCCAACCGTAACACTGTTCCGTTCGAGTTAACCATCCATTGCATGGAATTCAAAGACAATTCAGCACTAAACCATCCTTCAACAATTAACCCTGGTTTCCCCCCAATCAAAATCACCACAGAACCCCAAAATCACCAAAATCGAGCAAAAATGGTTCGTGTCGCTTGGCGGTTATTCATCACCGCCAGGCAGTTCAAACAGAAAAACCAAAACTGGTGCGCAAATCACGCGTTGCCTAGCGGTCGGGAGTGTACCGCCAAGCGATTCTTCTTCTAGAACCCAATTTCAACCCAGAAACGTTGAGTCGCGTGGCAGCCAATCAACACCCGCCAGGCGGTTTCTGGAAAAATCCCAGAAACGCGGATTTCATACAATTTTAGACAGTTTAAAGGTACTCATTCATCATACAGTTCATGCAATTATACAAAACATAATAAGAGTACGATTTTTCAACTCCCCTAACCTGGTTTCCGTGCTTAAGATGGATACTTGAGAGTTTCCTTTGTTCAACAATGGCCTTCCCTTGGCTTACTCTCACAATTCAGCTCCTCTTTCACACTAGAACACTCTTTTCTCTCTGAATTTTTGCTCCTCACAATACCCTCTCCAATGCCAGCCAACAAAACCTTCTTTCTTACCACTAATTGGCCTTATAATGGAGTCTTAATGATATGGTTTAATGTCAAAAACGCAAATGTGACTTAATGGTAATGTTAATTACCATTCAATTGTCTAATACATTCATTTTTTTTAGCCACCCTTGGCTGCTATGTCTGCTAGGGTTTCTTTTAAACTTTCAAATTCAAGCCAAAACTAAATTAAGCAAAAATAAAGTTTAATTTGAGTTCTCTAAGACTTGAACCCACAACCATGCCAATGTCAAATCAATGCTAATCATCAAACAAATTCATGTTTCTTGCTAACTATTATAATTCAATGATTATATATCATTCCACAACATGATCACATATATAAAAATATAAATCAAATAAATAACACTCTCAACCATTTAAGCTTGTACTTTTCCACATCATACAAGTTGGAATTAAATACTATAAAGACTTCCACTATCCGCATTTAATAATTAATTAATTATTTAATTAATTAAATTCTACTAGTCTTACATATGTCATCAATTACTCATACCACTTAGGACAAATGTTTCAAAGAACCCAAGAAAATTGGGTTTCTCACACTCATGTTGTTTTCAAACCTTTGACACCATATTAGAACCAAGGGATAAAACACAAAAAATACAAAAAGGGTACTCTATATATTTCACGTTATTAGAGAAAAGTACGAAGAAGGCTTATAGATAATTTTAAATCTATATAATTATCAACAACAAACCTACTTTGACTTACAACAAATAAAGTCAAATATTAGTCATAGTTCTTCACAAAAAACTGAGATTTAAGTTATATCCATTACAATCTAGAAAGGGCTCCCTCAATCTATGTATCGAGAATGGAACACTGCATAACGGGGTAAGGTAGTCTCCTCTCTCAAAAGTTGACAAGAATTGATGACATTCTTTCAAGCATTGCATTGAGCATGTAATTTAAACCTTTCACCAAATTATTACAATTTTCAATTGAATCAAGAACAAATCTTTTTTGGAAACAATTGAACCAGAAATGAATCTGTTTGGAGGTGAAAGATGTCGTGGTCCTCCAAACTTTAAAAATTATATATATATATATATATATATATATATATATATATATATATATATATATAATTTATGAGAATTCAATTCGGTAGTTTTCTAACTTTTTTATAAAACATGTAATTTAATGTCAATAAATAGTAGAATATACAATTAAATATTGTAAAGAATAAAGGACTCACTAATTTTTTTTCTTTTTTTTTCTCTTGATTTACTTTTCTATTAATCTTTCACTCTCCCATGTCTTTCCGGTTTTTAATAGAAAAACTAAAGTTAAACGAAAACTTTTTTTTGGCTTTGTTTCTTAAGTATTTTGTTCCATTCCATTGAAAAAAAAAAGCAAGTCTCTTACCCCAACAATCTAAGATACTAATTTGTTATTTTTTAATTTCTTTAATCTTTTATATAGTAATTTTTTTATGAATATAAAAGAAAAAATTAACTATTATATATATTTTCATAATCTAGTTTCAATTATTATTATAAATTTTTTCTTTTATATAATTATATATTTTAATATTTATTAATATTTAATTAGATTTTGATAATTTATTTTTTAGTTTTGATTTTTTTTTAAATAGAAGAATATTCATGTTTTTGAAAATATAAAAGAAAAACAAAGATAAAAACATAAAAACGATACAAATTCAATTCTTTCTCCTATTCTCAATAATAATATTAATGATTCAATTATTTATTTTTGTTTTATTAATAACAAAAATTAAATGTATAAATATATTATTTTCGGTTTCAATAATTATTAACTAAGATCCACCCGCTGAATATTCCATTTGATAAAATGCCTACTTTGCTATTGAGTGACTGCACGAAGTTTTCGTTTCAAAATAATGAATATGAATAGTAGACCACCCATAGAGCTAAGTAGTGACTGTGTGAAGCTTGAATCACTTAATCATTTAAGCTGATCTGATTTTTTAATTTCTTTCATTAGAATTGTGTGATTTGCACCAGTGATACAGAATTACACTGATTCATGCCGGAATAGCACAATTCAAAGTCATCTCTACGTCATGATACGAATCATATTGAAAGAAAAAAAATATAAATAATTCTAACCAACGAAGAGTAATAGAATGTAATATAACACCGATTGATAAAAGTAATAAAATACAATATTCAAAATTGAATCAATATATTTGCTGCCTAGAGACAAAAGTCTCCTCCAGAGATTATCCTCGGTCCACAAACTACAAATAACTTCACAATCTTAACATACTATCAAAAGCCATTATGGGTTTCTAATACACTAGTAGACACACACACAAACGTTTACGTGTGTATTCACCTTTTTTACGTAATAAAATCAAATATTATCACATAAATTGTTAGTTAACTGATTTCAAAAAATATTTACAAAAACTTGAAAGATAAAATAATAAAATAAAATATATTGATCAAGGGTAAAATTGGTAAAGAATTGTGTACATTAAAAGCACAGTTACAAAGCAGTTATAATAGTGAATTAAAAAAAATATTTACAAAATAAAATAATAAAATGAGATCTATAAATAAAGGGTAAAATTGTCTAAATTGTGTACACCAAAACTGTAGTTACAAGAGTGAATCTCTTTTATATATAGGTATAAATAACTAATTTCTAAAACAGTTATTTTCTACACATATCTGTCATAAGTCATAACTATAACTGCTACTAATTTTCGGTTTCCATCAAATTGTGAAAGTTACAAAATGGTTTTAAATATACAAAGGCTCCAAAAGTATCTATACCATTAATAAATAAATTCTAGCGTACACAATTTTTTCTAATTTTACCCTTTGATTAACTTTTTTGAAACTAAAATTACCTTACCATTTTTATCCTTTTAAGTGAGTGTTTATTTAAATTTAACTGTTTTTTAAACTAAAATTATTCTTATTGTGGGATTCCATGTACACGATTTTTTCCAATTTTACCCTTTGAATAACATTTTTTAAACTAAAAATTTACCTTACTATTTTTATCCTTATCATTTATTTAAATTTAAGATTTTTTAACTAAATTAATTAGTTACAACAAAAAAAATTATCCTTACTATTTTATCCTTTAAGTGACCATAATTTGAACTTGAGTTTAGTAGTCTAGTTGGGGCATAAAAGTAAATGGGCTAGTTTTTGGACTTGATGTGAGATACATGAAAATTAGAGTTTCTTAATTCTAGAAGGTATAATGATTTGAAATTTTGTCCAATTTGAAAAACAACCATGATTTAAAATGACGTGTGACCATGTTTATTTATAAAAAAAAAACAAAAATAATCATCCTTTGCTATCCAATTAGAGCCTTAAAAGAAATTCTTTCAAATTACCCTAAACAATGATCATCCTCACACTAAGAGTTGACAAATTTATTTCATCCAACTCTTAGTTCACCAATAAAAAAATATCAAAAAAAAAAGAAAAAGAAATAAATGATGTGGTTATATATATATATATATATATATATATATATATATATATATATATATATATAAAGCAATTTTTTAGAGAATCGGAACAAAAAGTCAAAATATAGAAAAAAAAGGTGAACAAAATGAAGTCAAACAAATATTGAATGAAACATTATTCAAATATCCTTCTTCGAAACAACCCTCACATCACTTTTTTGGGCCTTTACTATCATTTACTTCCATATCCCTAGCCTTGGTCACGATACAAGCATAATAAAGTCAACACAAATCAAATATTGGTTGTTATCTTTTGAAGGTTTTAATTTAGAGGAAAATTTTGATTTGCTAACAGGTTTGTTCTAAAAAACATGATAAATTTTTTTTGAAAAAGTGTGTTCAGATATTTGCTTTTGGGGAGTATATTTTGGGGTGACATATTTTCAAAGCTTTTCAAAATCAACACGGACAATCAGGCAATTAAGCTAAATTTGGGTTGTTCCCTTTCGAGTCATTCTTCATGAAACTCCATCTTTGATCCTATAGTATCCTCCGCTCTAAGCCTAAACCTTTGCCAACCTTAAAATAGTCCATCTTTATGAATCCCAAACCCAAACTAGGGCAGTCACTTTGTTTGTAATTCATATATTCTCATCATTCATTCTGAATTAGGGCATTTATTTACATTGAAGTTTGTGATCACATGAGGGGCAACTTGTGAAGACCCCGTCATTTTTCAATCTTAATAATTAGGGAAAGCCCAAACACATTTTGTGCCAAAGACCAGTTCAAATTGGGCTCATCCAAGCCTTTTCAAGCCCTTGGCAATTTCATGCATGTCATTGAAATAGTGTTTCAAAAGAAATGATTAAAAAAAGAGGTTCGTTAGTAAACTGATTAGACCAAAGAAATGATTTTGAACAATAAACAAAAAAATCAAAGTAGAATGATTCCATGAATTCGAAATAACAATGAAATAGGGATCAATTCGAATTTGTTTTCAAAAAAATGCAAAAGAAAAATTCATACATAAGGTATTTCATACATCATACCAAGTCATGCATACATGACTCATTCATCTTTTTGAATAAAATATTTTCCACCTTCCTAATCAAAACCCTCTTCACTCATATGAATGGTTATCAAATCCTTTCGTTTTAGAAGGAAGACAATTTAAAAAAATACACAAATTTATTTCTATGATGTTTCTCAAACTTATGGTCCTCTTAATTCATATGAATGACCAATATACCCCAAGCCCAGTTCCCACACTGGCTCTCAAGCCCGGTTTCCACACTAGTCCCCAAGCCTGGTTTTCACACTGATCCCCAAGCCCAGTTTCCACATTGGCCCCCAAACCTAGTTTGTCTAGCCTCAAGCTCAGTTTTCTTTGCTTGCAAATTAAAATAAAGGAAAAATGAAAAATGAAAAAAAAAGAAGCAAATTGCACTCATGCATCCACTCATCTATGTATGGAAAATAGGTTCAAAAAGAAAATCATAACATGTCATGCATAATCAATGTTCAATAGGAATTCAACATAAGCATACTCCTCCAACATTTATTAGATTGATAAAAAAAATGAAAAATGAAAAATATAAAAAGAGTCTTTTCAATCTGTTTCATCATACCATACAACATACACACATCCACATCATGTCATCCATCTTACTCCACAAAATCATTTCAAAGAAAAAATCGTTAAAAAAAGAAATTTGAAAAAAAAAAGAGTTAGCAAGGACATCTTTTATGTGTAAGTCTCACCAATGTTAAGCATTCATGCAGTGTTTGTCAACACTTCAAAAGCAAATTTCAGGTTCTCCTTTAATACATCAAGACCCTCTACGAGGCAATGGTCGTTGATTTCCTTGTTGTTTACATCAAGACCCTCTACGAGACAATGGTCATTTATCTCCTTATGTTTACCTCAAGACCCTCTATGAGGCAATGATCATTGATTTTCTTATATTTACATCAAGACCCTTTGTAAGGCAATGGTCATTGATTTCCTTATGTTTACATAAATACCCTCTACAAGGCAATGGTCATGGTTTTCGTTCACATCGGGGCCCTCTGTGAGGAAATTGTTATCAATTTCTTTACATCAAGGCCTTTTGCGAGGCAATGGTCATCAATTTCTTACATTAAGGTGGCCATTTGCGAGGCAATGGTCAATCATTTCTTTGTCACATCGAGGCCCTCTACGATGCAATGGTCATCGATTTCTTTGCATCAAGGCCCTCTATGAGGCAATGGTCATTGATTTCTTTGTCACATCAAGACCCTTTGCGAGACAATGATCATCAATTTCTTTATATCAAGACCCTCTATGAAGCAATGATCATTGATTTATTTCTATTTCGATATAGGCCCTCTCCTCGAGATTGCTCTAATATGTTTTTTCAAAAAAGTTAGAAAAGAAAAAAGTAAAAAAAGTGATTTGTTAAATTGAGACCCTCTACATGGTAATGGTCACCGAATCTTTTAGATATACCTCTCCTCGAGATTAGTCTAACTTTTTTTTTCAAAAAGTCAAATTTGCAAAAAGAATGCAGTTTCTTGGATAAGGACCCTTTACGTGGTAATGGTTGTAAAATCCTTATTGGAAATTACTTAATCAAAGTAAATAAATAAATAAAATATAGAAAGTCAATCGACATAATTTTTATTATTCCCAAACGCGGGAAAAATTCAAATATTATTCAAGAGCCAAACATCAATTAAAGCCAATGTAAATAGTTTGATTACAATTTCTAAAGAAATCAAATAAAATAGCAATAACATAAATAAGTTCCTAGCTCAAATCCCAAGCTAGCCATTCTCTCCGTCTCAAGCATCAACAACATCACCTATAGCATCATCTGCTCTCGTGTAAAGATTTACACGATCATCGCCAAACACAAGCAGAAATGGTGAGCTTATAAATAAAACAAACAACATATAATTTACAGAATAAAATCAATACACCCATCTGATTCATTCTAGTTAGTTCTTGGCCAAGTCCCTAATTTCCCAAGGCTTTGCAACCTTCAATACACATAACATAGCTAGCCTTGGACTCAGGATTTATGATGCTCACACGAACCTGCCCGCTCGTGGTCCTGCCTCTACGAACCTCCCTACTCATAGTCCTACTCTACGGACCTACCCGCTCGTAGTCCAACACATGTGATCCGCCAGCTACGTACCTCCCCGCACATGGCATATCTCAAGTGTGAGCACGGAACATACGAACCTACCTCGCTCATATCCCCACACGAGAGTAACTGAATATGAACCTCCCTGCTCATATAATCACGTGTTCACCACCATCCATGAACCTATCCGCTCATGGCACAACATCTCCTGATTCAAGCTCGCATCCAGGCGTACAAACAACACACATAAATTGCACTGATCTCGCTTAGGCTAGAAGCCTTCACTCAAGCGATCAGGCCTGACTCGCCTAAGCTGGGCTTTCTCGCCTGAGCGAGTGCGTCACAGTGGTAATTTGTGATGGCTCGCTTAAGCGAGATCACCCTTCGCTTAAAACTAAGTCTCTCGCTTAGGCGGCGAGTCCAGCAAACACACACAACTCCTCAAGATTTCTCGCTTAGGCGAGCCACTCTCGCCTGAGTGAGATGCTTTGTGGCCCAAAACCTGGGCTTCCCGCTTGAGTGAGACGCTCGAGCAAAAATAGGTTTAAGTCTCTGCTACTTTCGCCTAGGCGAGCCTTGCTCTCTTAAGCGAAATTAGCAGACTTTCTCCATGTTCATTACCAAAACCACAATTTGACCATTACCAAACAATCCAAACAATGGCAATTCTCATGGATAAGTTTTAACTCAATTGGACCATTCAAAACCTAAAGTTGAGCCATAAATAATCAACAACCTAAAAACCCTTATTATATCCATTCCAAAGCATAAATAGTTTCCCGGACAACATCAAAACAACAGAACTCTAATCCCATCACATAGAGCACGAAATTTCACGGCATGCAAACATCAAATCATGGGAACAGGCTTCTTAATCATACACATAATCATAAACACGAAATAGCTCCTCTTACCTAGAAATCCTTGTTCCAATTGGTCTCCTAACCTTAGCTTTGTAATACCCAAAAACCCTCATTTGCTCTCCCAAAAAAAAGTTCAGCTCTCTTCTCAACCCAAACTCTCTTTTCCCCTCTGAATTCGTCCTCCTCCCAGCACTCTAGGTTTCCTAGTCTCCAAACCCTTCCATTTGCCCCTTTTATAGGTCCTTAATTATGGTTAATGGCAAAAAAAAAAACGAATTTGGCATTTAAATGACTATCATTGTCCTTCAAAGACCATTATGGATTGTTTTTCCCAGCCTCCCTTGGAGGCCTATTGTTAGTAGGGTTTCTCTACCCTTTCAAATTCATGCCATAATTAGTTTAACAAAAATAAAAGAGTTAATTTCATCCTTAGCAAGGTTTGAACCCACAACCATTAAATCACAAAACAAATGTACAACCAATTCAACTAATCATGTTTCATGATAATTCCTAAAATTTTAGGATTACATTATCACTACTCACATTCAAATATAATCTTAAAACAATGCACAAAATAAAATATCATACAATTGGCATACATAGGACTCGAACCCAAGTCCTCTCACAGAACTAAGTACTCTCAACAACTTGAGCTAGTACTTTTCCACATCATAACAATTAACATTAAATGGTATAAAGGCTTCTACTACCCACATTTATTAAATAATTATTTATTTAATTATTTAAATTTATCGGGTCTAACAATGGTCACCGAATCCATTGGATATAGACATTTTTCTTTGGATTAGTCTAATCTATTTTAAAAAATTAAAAAAAGTGTGGTTTTTCAGGTCGAGCCCCTCTACATGGTAATGGTCGTCGAATCTTTTGGATATAGACCTTCTCCTTGGGATTGCTCTAATTTGTTTTTTTCCACAAAGTAAGAAAAGAAATGATGTGTTGGATCGGGATTCTCTACTTGGTGATGATCACTTAGTCCTTTTCTTTCTGATAAAGACCATGTCTCCTTTGGAATGGTCAAATTTGTGTTTAAATATGTCTTCTTTTGAAATCTAAACGAAATTAGTATTTTTATCTTTACTTATATTTTTATTACGATAATACGAAAAAGTTAAAATTTCATATTATCTAGTAAAATCTAAGAGGGACAGTTGTCAACACCCAATTTCGTCCGGGTGAATAAATTTATTTTCAAAAAAAAAAATAAAGAATAAAAAATAAAAAAAGTTTTTAATTAATGGTAAATAAAAAAAAGTGAAATAAAATTTTCTTTAAATATTTTCAAACATTATTTTATCACACTCCTTCTCATGAGCCCAAATTTTTCGTCCTCCCTCTTTATTTTCCTACCCTTTGTTCCTAATAGCGAAAATAATTATATGACTAATAATTAGAAGCAATATCTCTTCTAATAATTAGAATCAACATTTACTATTGATAATTGATATTGTGCTCTGATTTGTTGTTATTTGATTTCCCTAATGTACTGCTATCATGACCAATTCCTTCTTTGTATTGTTCATTACAATTAAGACAATGATTGCATTCATATTGTAATGTGTGAATATAAATACATAGTTTGTTATAGGAGAAGGGAGGAAAAAACCAAAATATTCTCTACTATTCTTTCTCATTACCACCTACACAAACACACCACATTTTCACCTTTCTTGGAAAAAAAACAAAAATCTTAGAGAGCGAGGTAAGAAAAAAGAAGAGAGAAGGTAGCCATAATTACAGGATGAGAGGGTGAAGGTACGTCATTGTTAGTTTTTATCTTTTAATTTATTTTTTCCAATTTTCATCATAAAAAATATTTTTCCTTATTTCTTTTAGTGTAACTCCGACCGCTCGCATCGTACGACATTTATTTTCAAATTTGTTTTTTTAATATAAAAAATATATATAAAGAACCAAAAATAAAAAATAATTTTCTTTATTTACTTTTTGTGTTTATCCGGCCATTCGTGTCGCATTCCAAATAATTCAAATTTTCATAAACAAGCATAAATTATTTTTTTTTTCAAAATTATAAAAAAAAATCAAATCAACAGGATTCTCAAATAATTTTTCATAAGAACTACGTAACCATGATTCTTTAGTGTAAATGGAGATACGTAGGAGCGAGGATTAATCCTTGTTGGGCCCAAAAAACTAAAAAATTATTTTTGTTTCTTTTGTACATTCTTTTATTATTATTTTTGTGAAAATAAATGTTTTGAAAAAATAGCATACTTTTGCACGTTTAATTGAAGGTACCGTCTTAGGACGGATACATGGGATGTTAATACCTTCTCCTCGCGTACCCGACTTCCGGACTCAAAATCTGGTTGTTTTGCAAACCTTGTCTTATTTTTGAGGATTTTTCTGTAATTTTCCAAAACAAAACTACGGTGGCGACTCCAAATTCTATGTTTGCAAATTTTATTTTTGGTTCATTGTCCCATCGTTATTTTGTTTTCAACACTTCGCAAAACTCCCCACATCTCTAGGGTGTCCACAAGAGTTTTGCTAACACAAGTCCTTTGGTTGCGTTCAACGAGTGTCTCCCTAGCAAAATATTATAAGAGGTATGGATGTCAAAAATAAGGTCTCAAATTTTTACTGGTAGCGTTGTTCTCCCTGTTTCGAACTTGGTAAACAGAGTACTATTGAAGTTCTGCCTCTAGAGAATTCTTAACTTTCTAAAAGTGCCCCAGTATAGGATGTCCACTAAACTCCCCTTATCCACCAAGGTTTTCCTTACTGTAAAGTCTTCAATCTCCACTGAGATCACTATTGGGTCATCGTGTTAGGGGTCAATGGCTTGGAAATCCTCGTCACAAAATGTCATGGGTGGCCTGAGTCGCCGAGGGAACGTACACACAACGTTAACACTTTGGATCGTCCTTATGTGCTTTTTCCTGGCGGACACAATTGCCTTGCCTCCCGCAGAGTCTCTTGATATATAGTTTATCACCCCTCTTAGTGACTTCTCCCTCGCATATTGCTCCTCGTCTTTCTTGTGCTCTACCTTCCTTCTGGCCCCCTCTTCTCGCCTCTCCCGGTACGTCCTTTGTGGTTGTTCCTCATATCGCCCCTCTCATTCTCCCTTGGAAGAGAATCCTCTTTCCTGCCGTTTGACAAATTTTCTGAAATGTCCTCAATTTTTTCTTTCAGGATAAAGAAATCCTCTGTTGTATCCCCATAACTGCAATGATACTTATAATGCTTAGTGGTATCCGCGTTCGAGGAATTTGGAATCCTTCGAGGGTTTACTATTGTAAGCATTTAGGGCCTCCTCCGAAATTTTCGCCCTGTTAGACAAGTGTGTACCTATTATACTTTGGTTGTCTAGAGTCTTTAAACTTGCTACCAGGTCGTGATGTTAGCACCCTTTCCCTATCGAGATGTCTCTTTTCTTGAGTGTTTGATCGAGTCGTACTGCGAAACTCGTTCAATTTCTTTGTATGTATGATTTGGTTGCTCTAGTCTGGAGCTCGTCCATATTGCTTATGGGTTTCTTGCATAGACTGTCAACAAACAAGTCGGGCTTCAGCGCCATTACAAGGAGGTGCATGGTGACCTCAATATTTAAATTAGTGATATTTAACAATATTTTCACAAACCAATCCATAAACTCCAACAACGATTTCCCCTTCTCTTGTCGTATATTTACTAATGCTAAAGAAGTGAGATGGTGTGGCTTACTGGTAGCAAACTGAATGTCAAAGCGGGTGACCAACATATCAAAACAATCAATAAAGTTGGGTGGTAATCGTGTAAACCAATTAAGCGTAAGCCCCTTTTGGAATATTGGGAAAACCCGACAAAGGATTTTGTCATCTAAGGTATAAAACCCTAATTGGGTGGTGAATATTGGCTCATACTCAATTCTTTCCATCGTGCGGGGAGCTTTACATCCATGCTCCCACCCACGAAGGGATGGCGTCTGGCTGCTTTCATCCTTGTTCCTATTTGGTTGGTGTTAGTCTATACCCTGAACTCGTCTTGCCCTGTTGCACCTTCCTCTTCTCCGTCATTATAAGATTCTTCCCTTTACTGGAAATTTTGTTCCATCTGTCTTTGTATTCGTTGATTTTCTTCTCTCAGGGCATTCACTTCTTCCTCATTCTTGCACCTCAACTCCTCCAAATGATAGTTCATCTCCCGTTGCATCTCTGTCAACGCCACGCTCTGATCTACCACTGCTCTCGTTGACACCATCCTTTTTTAGGATCGTTTGGCCCCACGAATGGTGCCAAAATGTTCTTGTATGAAACCAAGCGATATCAAGAACCTTGTGTCGATCCTTCCTCTGTCTTCCTTTATACTCTCCTTGCGAACTGTTTTTATTCCCTTCATTAATGTTGATACGCTCCATTAACAACATAGCATAATTGTCCAAGATCATTTCATTCCTTTTTGATTAAGATTATGCGCTCATTGTCTATGCACCTGCATGCCAGTTTTCTAGCTTACCAATCGCATCACTGGGCCAGGATATACACGGCCAAGGTGGATCAAGATATACCTGGCCTTTGTGTCCTGCTAGCCAATCTTTTCCTGCGCTTTCTGGGCTGGAAATGTTTCCTCCCAATCCATAGGGCTGAGATATGGCCAATTTCCCTCAACACTAATTGGGTTGGGATAATGCCGGCCTACCCGTACAATTACGAAATTAAATATTTCTTTGTCTTTATTACTTGATATATTAAATAAATACTGTGAAATTATAATTTAAATTTAAAGTACGGTTAACAAAACATATAAATTTTAAGTTCTTTAACATAAACTTTAAAGTTTTGAACATGTTCTTTGTGACTGTTAATTACCATCTCCACTGGTTCACTTTTCATAAAAATAGTCCATTGTACAACAATGAATTTCATTCCTGAACTGCACCTTTATTCCAACTCAAATGCAAAAGTTTAGACATTCAACCACCATAAATCCAACCCTGAATGAATGTGTTGGATCTTTTAACAGATACTATGAAACAAGCCTATACAACACTTAATCACATTGCTTCACCATCATCCACACAAATTTGTGTGCATAGATTATTTGGGAACAATTGCGTATTCAAGTTGATATAATTACCTTGAACCTATGATTATCATGCTAGAATTTTGTCATTACGCATTGATTTCTCATGCAAAGAATTGGCCAAACCGATCATTTATAGTAATGTTGGTTATTACATCATTGGTCAAAAACCAGTGAAAACATGAAAGTATTTCATTTTCCTACGGAATAGTTCATTAGAGGTAAAGTTACACTAAATACGACACTGATTTGATTTTCACCTTCAGTAGATGCTTTTCAGTTTTTCCCCCATCCCTAATAACCCCACTACCCTTTTCTGGATTTGGTTTTTCTTGGCAATAGGCAAGAAAGATGAGGCCTACCAGTACCAATAAAAAACTATAGGTACATTAACAAGTAAAACATCTATGACTATGATACGATATCAGAAATCGTAGCAGAAAATGAAACTGAGTATGGACACGTGGCATAAATGCAATAACATAATCGGGTAGTGGGAGGTGCGATATACGTGACAAATGCAAAATATGAAACGTGTGGGAAAAAGGGTAGTATATTAAGGAATGGGGAAGGAGGTAAAGGGGTGGTATTTTTGGTGATGCAATTTTCCTTTCTCTCTCATGGCTAATCTCTGTATTAGAGTTTTGGAATAATGTTTTTAGTTGCTTCTTCCTTTTTCAATAGGAGAAAGTTGTTTTAATCTTTCAATTTGTCTCTTTCTCTTTTAGAATTTGAGAACCATAATAATTGGTGTTTTTTTGTTGACCATGGCTGAGAATACCCGCTTAAAACAATTAGTTGCAAATGTACGCAAACTTTAGGAGGTGGGGGCATCCTAAGAAGCTCGATACATTGATCACATTTCTCGTTTAGAAATTCAGGTGGATAACCTCACGGAGTCATATGATCCTTACCGTATGAATCGTTTAGAGTCTACTTTGGATACCCTCACTCGTTCTATGGATTCCATGTCACGCCATTTTGAACTAATTGTTCGTCACGAACCGCCATTGTAGAGCACGAGTACTACATCGTCTCTTCGTTCAATGAAATTAAACTTCCCTACATATGATGGTAGTGAACCATTAATTGGTTGTTCCGTGTGGAAACTTTTTTCCCTCTATCACACTCCAAAACCAGAGCTGTTAATGATTGCAGCCAAATGTTGCAACGTTTTCAACTCATTCTAGATTGGCAAGATTTGGCCCAGGTTGTTTAAACCTATTTTGGGCCCTCTCCTTTTGATTCGCCCCTTGCAGTACTCCTAAAATTGGTTCAAACAAAATCGGTTCACCACTATTATCATCAATTTTCAATTCTTGCTAATCACGTGGAAGAGCTCTCGGAAGCAGCTCTTATATATTACTTTATTGATGGACTTCGACCAGACATTAAGCAGGATATTGTCATTCAAGCTCCGACATCATTGATAAGAGTCGTGGCCCTTGCAAAGTTATGTGAGACAAAGCTCTCTTATACAACACTCCGGCCCATTTACAAGGTCTTGCCTGTAAGACCCACTAAATTTAAATAATTAAATGAGTAAATATTTAATTAACGTGAGGGAGAGAAGCCTTTAAGGCATTAAATGCTAACTTCATGATGTGGAAAAGTACTAGCTCAAGTGGTTGAGAGTACTTTAATTGTGTGAGAGGACTTAGGTTCGAGTCCTATGTATGCCATTTGTGTAGGATTTAATTTTTTTATTGTTTTAGTAATATGTATGTGCGTGTAAGTAAGAAGATAGTAATTGGGTTATACTAGTTGGCATGAAACAGGGATTGGCACGATGGTTTGGTATTGACTTGGCAATTGAATGGTGGTGAGTTCTAACCTTGTGGAAGACCTAAATTAAACCTTATATTTTTTTGCTAATGCTAGATTTGGGTGGAATGGGAAGGGTTAAAGGAAACCCTAACTGATCTAGCAGCAAGGGAGGCTGAAAAACAACCATAAAGGGACCATGAATGGTCATTAACCATTAATTAAGTGGGAATCCCGTTTTTGCATTATTGACCTAAATTTAAGTACTGTTTAAAAGGTAAAAGTTGATTATTAGGAAAGGTTTTGGCAAGGCTAAGATTATACCAGAAATAGAGCACGAAAGGAGAGTGTTGTGAGTGTTGGGTGAGGTTCTGGGTCTGAATTGGTAGAAGAGCAAGAAAGAGATTGGCAAACAAGAAGGAACTAGCATATTTAGCAAATTGAGCAAGGAAATCCAGGTTAGGGGAGTTCTTCTCGATGTTTTGTATGATAAATTACATGTCTTGTGAGAAATATGATGAATGGAATACAACTGTCTCCGTGTTTCTTTAAAATTCATCGCGTTCTGGAAATTCTAGAAACCGCCTGGCGGCATTGGGGAAGCCCGTCAGGCGACACATACACCAGAACCCAAATACTAGGTTTTCTCTATGAACCGCCTAGCGGCTGAGGATGATCCGCCAGACGGCACGAATTGTTTGCCCAGATTTTTTCTGGTTTTTGGTGTTTCATTGTTGTTATGATGTGTGGATTGAATTTTATTGCACATATATTATTGGTAAATTGAATTATGATTGAAAGTTATTAATTTGACGGAAATTGTATGAACTTGTAATTGGAATCGGGAGTTAGGGTTTATGATGGAATCAGTGATAGATAATCTTGAATTTTGTCAATGATTGGTGGGTTGGTTTTGCAGAATGGATGTTACTATGTGTGATGTATGAATTCTGAATGATACTTTGATAGCAAATTATGTCAGTATGAAGGGGGAAACTAGGATAGGAAGGTTTGGGTGTGTTTCGGTGCAGGAAAAATCTGTAGATTTCCATATATGTATGCACCGCCTGGCGGTGCATGAATTGCCGCCAAGCGGTCTGAAAGTGCAATGGGTGTTGTGTAGTTCTATTTGGGCTTCATGTCATTGGGTGTTTAATAGGCAAGCTATACGTGTATGATTCATAGAAAATGTAATAAATAAGGAGAATTTGACTTAAACGAGACTAAGGTAGATTGAAATAAATGAAAGTGTGAGGTATGATATAGATAGTATTAATTTTTGAACGTTTGGGTGTATGTGGTAAGTCAGATTCAGGAAGTATGTTAATTTGATAGTAAGAGTGAGATGGATGTATATGAATTGGCATGGTTGGTGTAATCTTTCCTTAGACATATTTGTGGTTGTGAATTATTGTTATGGTACATATGCAATATTGATCAAAGTGTGGTGTCATGATTTATATAAATATCAGAATGTATGATTAAATGACTAGGGTATGTTAAATGTATGAGGCATATTTGAAAGGGGTAAACGAAGGTGAGCATGGATGCATGACAATACTTGATTTGTTGGCATGTCTAAATGAGTTGATGTAATTTTGTCATAGATGTATGACTGGAAAACTCATATTTGCGCTATAATTGGGTGAGTGGTATGTTTTGGAGGTCCTTTGGGATCTGTTTAAGTGCCCAAAAACCAGTAGCATTGTGCTACTGGTATAGCACCTGGCGACGTGAGCAGCCGCCAAGCGGACGGGAAATAAATCAGTGACAATGGTCACAGTGCGAGTAGGGCACCTGGCGGCGTGTGATGGCTGTGCCAGGCGGTGACGACGAAGCAGGGCGTCTGTGGCGAGGTGGTGCCTGTTAGGTGGTGGTGGTGCAGTGAAGATACTGCAGACGCGTGGCGCCTGGCGGTGTGTGATGCCCGTCGGGCGGTCTGGAGCGAATTTCGCCTAACGACATGAGATGTGCGCCACGCGGTTTTGGTCCAATGATGGTGCACGAGCAAAGTTTTCTACACCGCTTTAGGGGATGTTCATGATGTGATGCTTTGGCTGGGGACCTAGTTACGAGTGTATCTTGTATTGGGGTAACACATGACCACTCTAGGTTGTAGCCTGGTGGTTTAGGAAGTACAGTGGAGTGTGTGGGTTATGGCTCGTACGGCGAGATTTCAGATGATTGCCCTCTTCAGTGGATTCTCATAGAGATTTGGTAGTCTGGAAACAACTACAAACTTAGGTTTGTTTTGGGGAACTCCACTTGGTGTCACGGTGAGATGTTGTGGTAAGGTTATTCCCACGTGTGGACTATCAGGTGGTGGCCTGTACTTGGAGGGGCGAGTAGACACTCGTACAGTGAAGATCAATCATTGTTCTTACCTAAAGGGTATAGAGATAATAGACGTCTAAAGACAAATGTTGGAAATGAAGGAGTAAAAGAAAAGGGGGAAGTGTACTAACCCGGGTTTAAATTTGTTTATGTGGTCTTTAATATTATATTGTTGGTTTTATTTAAATGAGCTCACCCTATCTGTTTGTGCTTGGCGATGATCATGTAACTTGTTACATGGGAGCAGATGTTGATGCAGGTGAGCAGACAGATACATAGAGACGGAGTGGGGACCTCTCAGGGATTTTATCATTAGATATTATGTTGAACTATGGTTTTATTGTAAAAATTTTATGGACAGTTTTATTTGTAAGACGTATTGATACGACTTATTTAATTTATGTTGGCGTGTTGAACGTCAAGTTTTAAAATTTTCCCGCGATTTTTGGGAAATTGATGATTAATAAATGAGGTTGTTATTTTTTTATTTTCTTATTTATTTTAATAAGTAATTTCTGGCTAGGACGTTACATTGCCCAACTAATTACGTCTTATCAGGGGTTGTTACCCACACCATCGACTTCACAACTCAAATTCCCTAAGGAGAACGTCAAATGCCTGTCACCTGCGGAGATGCAGCTTCGTAGAGAGTGTGGGCTATGTTACACTTTGATGAATATCACCTAAAAGGATTTTCAGCTTGGCCCAATGGCTTAGCTCATTTCTTTTAATTTGTTTTATTTTTAATTAAATAAAAGCTGTTCTAATTGGTTTGTTTTGCTAATTGTAGCCTATTTTTCTAAGTTGTCCAATTGGTATTGGGCTTGCGCCCCTATTCTTCTCACACTAATGCTTCCAATATCAACATACCTAGTTGGGCCTGCATCAGTCCACAATTCAGCTGCGGCCCAAACTCAATCACTCGTGGCAACACCTTCATGCTTCTACAAGTGATAATCCACACACCTTCATGCGTCTGCAAAGTAGCAGTCAACACTTTCTCTTCAAAACAGCATCAGTGTCAATTGGGTCTCCACGTAGCATCCCAATTTCTGCCACAATCAAGCATTCATTCATATGTTTTTAGAAGGTGCAACTTCTATTTCTTTGAAGCCCTAATACTTTCTCAAGTCCCTCACGCATTTCTTCATCCTCCCTACTTCTGGGATCTGCATTGCTTGCCACACGAGGAACGTGCGTTAGTCGTTAGGGTTCCTTTGCGCCTTAGTCGTTAGGGTTCCTAACATTCGAACGTTTTTCCCTTAGGGTTCAATGTACACGGTTGTATTGTCGTTAGTTCCTTCTTCTCTACAATTTTTCACGGTTGCCTTCCTTATATAAGGCAAGCCATGTTTTATATCGAGGAGCTTTTGATGAATGTAAATTGGTTGAGAATACTCCCACCATTCTTCACTTATCTCTGATTCTTCTTTCATATATGTTTGATTTCTGTCTTGTACGAATTTGTTTGAGTTCATCTTTGCTGCTCTTCAAAAATCTGTGTTCTAAAATTTTTGCTGAAATTGATTCCTTAATTTGTTCTTATTGTCTTGAATCAATACTGATGATATCATGTCTTAAGCTACCTAATTTGTCGTTCAAATGCATGTCAGTAGGTTTAATCTCAGTTTTGATTACCTAGCTTTTAATTTTATAATCTCGTGTTTTTGTCTTAGGTTTTGTTTAGTTCATTTTATATATCGATAATTCCATAGTAGTGTTGCCAAATTTGAGTATTGTTCATTGCTTTGTCTCTGATTCAGTCCATGTTTTGTTTTTCACTCTTAGTTTCTGTTATGGAGTTCCTTAACTACTATTAGAACTTTAGCAACTATCTGCAGTGCATATTTTCACTGTTTCGTGCTTAATTCGTCCTTCCATTTGTTGTTTTGCTTACACATTTGTTGTTTATGCTTTTGAGTTCTGTTGTTGTTCTGCACTTTGAAACTGCTTGCCAATGAGTGTTGCTAACTGATATCGCTGTCGTTGGGCGATCAAATTACCACTACTTTAGCAACTTCAGTATTGCCAGTTTGTAGTGAAGAAAATAGTTAGGGTTAAGATAACCCTGAGTCGTCTCACAACGAATACGGAATTGATCTCAAATATTTGATTCTCAAAAATGCAATTTAAACTAGCAACTATAAGAATAGGGAGGTTTTGATATGCAAAGAAAATGACACGGAAGATTGTAAACACAGTAATAGTAAATAGGTCAATTCCACTGCTTTTTCTAAATAAGATTCTTCATTGGTTATCTAGAGATTATTGTTAAATTAATCA
>Ga0214543_1004691_pt1 | contig 25733 bp, 15 predicted proteins | sample CNSS2metaG_FD_160094 | JGI IMG/M metagenome (GOLD analysis project Ga0214543, IMG submission 160094) | Root nodule microbial communities from cowpea collected in UCLA plant growth center, Los Angeles, California, USA - CNSS2 | ecosystem: Host-associated > Plants > Roots > Nodule | place: USA... | reverse complement strand
AAAAAAAAAAAAAAAAAAAAAAAAAAAAAAAAAAAAAAAAAAAAAAAAAAAAAAAAAAAAAAAAAAAAAAAAAAAAAATATATATATATATATATATATATATATATATATATATATATATATATATGGTTAAGTATTATTATATATTTTGAACTCTAAACTTATGGTCATTTAAGAAAGTATTATTAAAATAATAAAAATAACAAAAAATAAATTTGAATTCTTTTAATTGATTTTTTATTAACTTTTTTACTTAGTTTTCTTAATTTTGATATTTTTCAATTAAGTTTTGATTCGATTAAGTTTTTTTCTTAACTGAATTATGCGACTCTTGTTTTCTTAAATATTGATGTTTTAGAAATGTAAAATTTTAGGGTTAAATATGTTTTTGGTCCCTCAAGTTTCAGCGAAATTTGGAATTAGTCCCTCATCACAACTTTTGACCAATTTAGTCCTTCATCTTTCAAAATACGTGAATTTAGTCCTTTTAACCAAATTTTGTTAAGTTTATCTGACGTTTCGAGCGCATTTCATGATAGTATTTAAGTTAACATTAAAGCAAAAATGTGTCAAACAGTATAAATAATTTAAATACTATCATGAAATGCGCTTGAAATGTCAGATAAACTTAACAAAATTTGGTTAAAAGGACTAAATTCACGCATTTTGGAAGATGAAGGACTAAATTGGTCAAAAGTTTTGATGAGGGACTAAACCCAAATTTCGCTCAAACTTGAGGGACCAAAAACATATTTAACCCAAAATTTTATAATTAATATAAAATAATATTAAAAAATAAAATCATTTATCATTTTTCAATAATACTATTTTATATTAATTATGAAACATTACACATAAAGAAAAGATTACGTAATAAATAACATCACTTTCTTTACTTTCTTTTGTTAATAAAAAAGTTAAAAAATGAGACCCATTAGAAAAATAATAATTTTTAAATATTTAATAGATTTAACAACAATTAATGTAAACCATCATAAAACTTAATCAAATTTATATTTTATATTTATTTATTTTTAATTTATTTTTTACCTCTTATAATGTAAATGATTTTTATTTTGTTACTTTTCTAGATTTTTACTTCTAATCAATCACCTAGGTGAGTGATGTATTGTATTTTTTTTCGTGGAACCTTACCAAAGTCTTCCTATGAATGAATAATTGATGCAGAAAAAGTTAACAACAGCTTGTGAAAGAAGGAGTCGTGCTTGATTGGTCAGTGAAAAGAAACAATAAAGTGATGATGTACGAATTAGTACTTCTATGTGATTTTATTATTGGATTATTCAATTTATTATTTAATTATTACTTTACTAATAACTGATAATCATTATAATCATTCTAAAAGTTTATTTTAAGAAAATCTATATAAATTCCTTTACTCACTACACTCTTCAAGGAGTGTTCATTGCAGTGCTTGTGTCGTTGTTGGCTTGACTTCGACGTCTTTTCTCGTTCTCAGTTTGTCTCAAAATATACCTTCAGTAAATATTTGGGTAAGTTTCAGATTCTTCATTCTTTTGCTCATTCTTCTTGTGGGGTGTTCTTGATCACTTGATTATGCTTACTCATATGCCAAAGTCTTTATCTTGTCATTTGATGGTAAGTTATGTACTCATGGTTTCATGACTGAAGTGTGACGATGTACATTGCACACCAAGAATGTCTTGATGGTTGTGTACAAGAACTTTTTCTTTTTCCTTAACAAAATGTTGCATTTTTGTTGTTTATTTCTTTGTTTTCGCTTGGGTCTTCTTTTAAGACATGTTTGATCGTAAGGTTTTATTTATCTGTTTTTTTTTTTCTTTTAGTTTAAGAAAAATGGAGAACAAACATATTTGTTGGATTTTATACCAAAATATTATAGCGGTTCTGATGGTGTTCCAAGGGGTGGAGACAGTTTTTCTGAAACATCCTAATGGGTTTTATGTCTAGCCATTACGTTTTCTTTCTTTGTTAGTTTTTACGGTGAAATGTTTTTCCTGAAAGAAACTGTAAACTTAAACACTCAGTTAGCGGTGTATTGGGGTGGAAGGAAGACCGGGTTCTGAAGAGGAAAAGGAAAGGTTGAGAAAAAAAAGAGGATAGATTTGTAATAAGTGATGCCGTGAGAAAACAAGAGAGAAATGTAAAGAAAATTTCGTGAAAGGAAAATGAAAGAAAAACTATCTGTTTTTGTTCTGTGTTTCTGTTCTGAATTTGACGTGTTTCGTTATATCAATGTCCTGGAACGTTTTACAGAACATGACTGAACTATATGAACTCTTTGCATATTTAAGAATGCAAGCAAAAAAGTTCAGTTCCTTTTTAGGAAACTCAGTGACCTCAAGAATAAAATATGGTATCTATATGGACTTCATTTTGTTTCTAAAACTTTTGCTGCTTGGAAAATAAATTTCAGTTTCGAAATGTTAGTACTTTGTAGACAACAACTCTATAATCTTGTGAAAAAACTTTATTCACGTCTTGTGTTATTGTTCATACAATACATAATATATTTATAGACCCACTTTTCCTTACTATTGTACTCTCAACGGTTATAAACAACTAACTCATTAACTACCTAGACTCCAACGGCTAGTGCATTAACCACTCACAACGGCTAGTTTCTTACAACGGCTAGTTACCCATAATGGTTAACACAGTTAAGTTTATTAAAAACCCAACAAAACTCCCCCTGTAAACTTAAATGCTTCTTTTATTCTCAATCTTCGTTCCTCTTCGTCACGGCTTCCAACGTGCAATAACTCTTCTCACATTGTGCTTGTCCCTTTCATGAATAGTTAAGTTCTTCACTTTCTTCATGACTGACTTCCCTTTCACTTTCTCTATGGTCGACTTGTATTTCGCTTTCCTTGTGGCTAACTTGTTCTCTGCTCTCTCAGTTTTTGCATTCTTACTGGCAAACTTGTTCTTCTCTTTGGCCGACTTGTTACTCATTGGGTTCTTTGTCTTTGTGACCGACTTGTCGTTAACTGAGTTCTTGTCAATAGGCCGACTTCCTTTTGAAAGATCAGACCACACCCACGTATTGTTGTGCTCAATCTCCTCATCCATTTCAAATCGCCACTTCTCATCTTGCACTTCTAGTGCAGCTCTCAGATCCTTCTCAACTTGTAACTGTTCTTGTAAACTTGAAACATCTTCTTCAAATTCCAAGTGCCGCTTTTGCAAAGTCTGCTTCCTTCTCTCTAAGCTTGCTTGTAGAATTAAATTGTCTCTAACCTCCTTTTCAATACTTTGTTGCAAGTCTCTTTTTGCAATTTCTAACCTTTGGATTAAAAGCTCTTCTTCTTCAAATTTTGAGCTACTCAAGCTTTTCACATGCTTCACCGAGCTATCTGAGTAATCCACTTGCTCCACCAACTTATCCGAGCTATGTAGGCGTTCCACCAAGTTAACTGAGTTGGCCTCATGCTCCACCATGGTGTCCAGGGTATCTACATGCTCCACCACCCTGCGTGGGCTATCTGCATGTCTCACCATCCTATGCAACTGACTTGGTTGTGTTACCGAGCTATCCACACTACTTGACTGTCTTGTCGAGTTATCGACTATTCTCAGCCTTCTTGCTGAATTCTCCATGCTACTTGGTCTTCTTGCCCAATTCACCACTTGCTTATGCTCGACTCCCGAGCTACGCGCCATCATCAACAATGTCGCTTCTTCTTCAACATCTTTTGTGAGGTTGATCGTCTCTTCCTTTCTACTTTCTGATCTACAGTCTTTGGTAAAATGTTCGGACTTACCACAACTGAAACACTTGCCCGAGTAGCACTCCTTTGCATAATGACCATACTTGCCACACTTGAAGCACTCAACACTTGAGTTGCTTGATTGACCTCCTCTTCATGGACCTCATCCTCTTCCGTACCAATTTTGTTGACCAGATTGTTCTTTCTCTTCTTGTCCTGGGCTTCTACCACTAGGACCGCTTCTTATACTTCCTCGATATCGTCCTCTACCTTGAGTGTTCTGAGCTTTCTCATCTTTAATTAACATCTTCGTTTGAAGTAATTGATCAAGTGGCTCCCACTTCTTCTTCTTTCATTGTTCGTGCGCTTCAACAGATCCTGCAAGCTGTTCAACCGTGAGCTTTGATAGGTCCTTGGACTCCTCAATCGCGCACACCACATTCTCAAAGTCGTTTGTCAATGACCTCAAGATCTTCTCCACAACTTGGTTAGTGGGTAACGTCTCTCCGTTTCTAGCAAGTTGGTTCGCCACGATTTCAACTCGAGTAATATACTCGGCTACTCCTTCGGTCTCTTTCATCATCATGCTCTCTAACTCGCCCCTGAGTGTTTGAAGTCGCACCTGGTTCACTCGGTCATATCCCACGCTTCTTTTGAAGATTTGGCACTTGCAATCTTCTCAAAGCCAGACTCGTCCACAGCTTGGTACAGGATGGACAAAGCTGCCTTGTCCTTCACACGTGCGTCTTTCAGCACTTTCAACTGGGCATTTGACCAACCTGTAGTGTTGGTTGGTTCATTGAAACCATCTTCAACCACCTCCCAATTTTCTTGGGATCTAAGAAGGGCCTTCATTTTGAGACTCCAATTGTCATAGTTGACAACCTTTGTCAACTTGGGCAGGGAAACACTATTTGTAAGACTGGTCATCTCAGTATCTTTTTTCTCAAACACCTAGGTCTCTAGCTCTCTTTTTCTCAAACACTCAAACTCTCTAGCTCTCTCTTTTTTTCCACTCAGACACTCAAGTTAACTGGCTCTTGATACCACTTTGTTAGTACTTTGTAGACAACAACTCTATAATCTTGTGAAAAAACTTTATTCACGTCTTGTGTTATTGTTTATTCATACAATACATAATATATTTATAGACCCACATTTCCTTATCATTGTACTCTCAATGGCTATAAACGGCTAACTCATTAACTACCTAGACTCCAACGGCTAGTGCATTAACCACTCACAACGGCTAGTTTCTTACAATGGCTAGTTACCCATAATGGTTAACACATTTAAGTTTATTAAAAACCCAACACGAAAAACATCACTTTTGATTGTATGACATCATACACATGTTTTCGTGGTTTGACGGTAAGGACTTATTGCATATTTAAGTTACATCTTTAACATTCTGGTAGTAGGGAGTATAAGAGTATACTGGGTTTCAATGTTAATCATTAGTTTGAAACACTTTTCTCAGTTTGTACGTGCAAGAACATCACATGCAGTAAAGAACTGAATGTGTGAAAACATGTTGTTTCTCAATTAGGCCTACACTCAACTTATGTTTAGTTTAGTCATTCAGAAACACTTCTAGTAGTTGCAGATGTAGAGATCATAAATTTAACAAATTGTGTATATGTGCATTAAATATTTAATGTCCTGTATATGTACTTGAATAACATTCATTCAGAGATAATTCTATCATAAGGAAGTCATTAAGTTGTTGCAGATGTAGAGGTCATAAATTTAACAAATTGTGTATATGTGCATTAAATATATAATGTTATGTAAATGTACTTGAATAACATTCATAAACTTTCACTATTTTATTCATCAGAAATCTGTGAATCTCCTTGTTAATACAAATAGATATCTTTTAATTACTCGGTGTGACATTGCTTTTTCATATTCTAAATTTTTTATTGTTCTTCTGCTCAGGTAAGGCAAAAGACTTTGCATTTAGGATGGGTAAAACAATTGAGTTGTACGGATTTCCTATTTCTGTTAAAGCGCCTGATGTGAAGAAATTTGTAGAGAATTTTACTGGTGAAGGAACTATCCAAACTATGAAGGTAAGGCATGGGAAAGGTCGGGCTCCAAGAGCATTTGCTATTATTCAATTCACCACAGAAGACTTTGCTGCATCTATGATGTCGAGGGCTAATAACGTTTCAAGAGCATTGCGGTATGGAACCGCTTATTTAAAGGCTCGGGTAATGGAAAGAGATATTGATCCAAAGCTAAGTGTGGATGTGGCTAGTTTGAAAGGTGTGAAACTGTATTTTGGCTGCCAGATCTCTAAAGGAGGGTTTGCTGTTTTGGAGAGAATGCAGAATGTCAGTTTAAGTTTTGGGAGTGGAAAGAGCAAGGTGGAGTTGAAATTTCCGCATGACTTTGTGCAATACAAACTTCAGCTTTCATACGAGAACATTTGGAAGGTTGAGCTGCTTCGACCACGGGATAAAACTGCACGTTATCTCCTTCTTCAGGTAGTCAAATTTGTTTTTCATTAGCTTAAGACAATTTTTGATTTCTTAGTGAACTTATTGACGGGTATGTTGAAAAAATAATGCTACTGTGAATTGGAGTAGAATCATGGCAAATACATTGCTTGGGTTTTGAATCCTTGCTTGCTAAAGCACCAGTTAAATCCCTCGCATGTCAAAGCATCATGGTGAACCAGAACTCATTTACCAAAAATAAGAAACATAACAACAGAGCACAAAACATTTGAAATGAGGAAGACATGTAGCTATTTATTGCATTAGATTTTACTTAAAGCCAACTACTTCAATTCTCATTAGATTTTACCAAAAATAGTATTGATGTGATGGACAAATGCTGAATCTTATTCATTTTGCTCCAATTGCTAGTTACTTGGTGCTCCCCGGATATTTGAGAACGATGCATTTACGTGCACAGATGAATATGAATATGACAATATATTTGAGAATCCTTTGTACAACTACTACAAAGATGTCCCTGATGAGCAGTGGACAAGAACAACAGATTTCACTACGGGTAGTTGTATTGGGCAGTCCTCTGCCATATGTCTGGAGCTTCCTAGTGGCCAGAATTTACCAAATTTCAAGGATATCTTTGCTTATTATGAGCAAAGTGAGAGGCAATACACATTACAGGCAGGAGTTCCCTTTTCTAAAAATCGGGGTCTTGTCCCCATTGTTGCTCCTCGAGGTGTTGAAATACCATTTGACATCTTGTTCAAAGTCAATTCATTGGTTCAGCATGTATGTCTTGCAGGACCTGCACTCAATGGTGACTTCTATCGCTTGGTTGATCCGCGCAGAATGCCCCTTGATTTTGTTGAAAATGCCTTGGAAAAAATGTACTACTCTAAGGAATTCTGTTATGATCCCACAAAGTGGTTGACTGATCAGTACAAAAGGTACCTTCAATCAAATTCAAAGAATCGTCCTCGGTCGCCTGCAATATCTTTGGATACAGGTTTGGTGTATGTTCGCAGGGTTCAGATCACCCCTTGCAAAGTTTACTTTTGTGGTCCGGAGATTAACGTCTCAAATCGTGTTCTCCGTGAGTTCCATAAACATTTAGATAACTTTATTCGTGTTTCATTTGTCGATGAGGAATTGGATAAACTGTTTTCAACTGATTTATCATCACGTGCACAGAACAAGAAAACTGACTTATACAAAAGAATTCTTGACATCCTTAAAAGTGGCATTGTTATTGGCGATAAGAAGTTTGAATTTCTGGCATTTTCATCAAGTCAGTTGCGGGAAAACTCTCTCTGGATGTTTGCTCCTACAGAGACTGGATACACTGCCGAAGACATAAGGAATTGGATGGGAGATTTTAGCAAGATTAGGAATGTTGCAAAGTATGCTGCTAGGCTGGGACAATCTTTTGGTTCATCTACTGAAACTCTAAGCGTCCCTGTGTATGAAATTGAAATTATTCCGGATGTGAGGAGGACTTGTGGTGGAAAGGAATATGTCTTCTCTGATGGTATTGGGAAAATCTCTCTTGAATTTGCCAAGAGAGTGGCTAAAAAATGTGGCTATGATTGCACTCCATCTGCCTTTCAGATTCGTTACGGTGGTTATAAAGGAGTTGTAGCTGTTGATCCAACATCACGTTTTAAGTTATCACTGAGGAATAGCATGCGGAAGTATGATTCAGATAACACCAAGTTAGATGTTTTGGGACGTAGTAAGTTTCAGCCTTGTTATCTGAATCGGCAGTTAATTACTCTCTTATCCACTCTTGGCATCAGGGATGGTGTTTTTGAGAAAAAACAAAGAGAAGCTGTGGATCAACTGAACACTATACTAACAGATTCATTGAAAGCGCAGGAAGTTTTGGACTTAATGTCTTCTGGGGAGATCACCAATGTTCTGAAGGAGATGCTCATTTGTGGCTACAAGCCTAATGAGGAACCATTCCTTTCAATGATGCTGCAAATGTTTAGAGCATCAAAACTGTTGGAATTGCGACTCAAATCCAGGATCTTTATTCCAAAAGGAAGAGCGATGATGGGATGTCTAGATGAAACTTGTACCCTGAAATATGGTCAAGTATTTGTGCAGTTTTCTGGCAATAGGCTGCAGAATCTATCTGATGATTCTTTTTCCTATGATTTGCCAAAAAGTTATATGGTTAATGGTCAGGTGGTAGTAGCCAAAAACCCTTGCTTGCACCCTGGTGATGTGCGTGTTTTACAAGCTGTGGATGTGCCAGCTTTGTACCATATGGTGGACTGTGTTGTTTTCCCTCAAAAAGGACAAAGGTAATGATTTAACATTTAAAGATTGTGTGCAATAAAGAATTTTATAGTCTCTAAAATTCAAATAAATGAGAGTGGTGGAATAATGTTTCCTTAGTTTTTTTTTTTTATGATTATTATGGGTGTTAAAAATTGTGTGTTATTTGGGAAACTGGGATTGGAACTCAGAATCTACTACTGGAATTAAAGGGACCGAATGAGTAGAAATAAAAGATAACCCTTTTTACCTTAAAACTTTCCTCTAACTATCCACCAACATTTATCTCTCAAATGCTACAATGTGTATAGAAAGGAAAAAGGAGGGCAGCCATCAAGTTGGTAAGTGGATATATAACTTTACTGCGTATAATACAAATGAATTTTCAACAGAACTTTTCAGCAGAGGCTTTGAGTTGCAGATATTTATTTCCTTAAATTTTCTTTTAACTGTGTATTGATACCACTCTGATAACTGATTTTTAATATTAGACCTCATCCAAATGAATGTTCGGGAAGTGATCTGGATGGAGATATCTACTTTGTTTGTTGGGACCCTGAATTGATTCCTTCCCGCCAAATCCCACCAATGGACTATACTCCTTCCCCAACTACAGAGCTGGATGAAGATGTGAAAATTGAGGTATCGTTCTCAAAGCTTGACATCCATAGGCAATTTTTTATATATTCTTAGCATTTTTTTGGTATTACAACCGTTACCTTGATAGAATAGATCATGTGGTTGCTTAATAACACCATTACATTTACATTTGGTTATGACAAACTTATTCTTTAACTTGCATTGCTTGTCTTTTTATACCCTCATTTTTTCAGTGACCATGCACATTTTTATCTCTAAAATTTCACCCATTGTTTTGTAGCTATCTTCATTGTTCAGTATTTTTACTCTTGTCCAGTAGTTAAAAAATATTTGAGTCCTTAATTTCTATAGGTTTTTAGGGACTATTAAAATTGTGGTGAAAATTGTTAGTTTTTGTGTAAAATTTTGATCGGAGAATTTTCTTGTTAATCTAAAATTTTTGTAGATTTCATGACTCTCTACTGAAATTAAAATACCTGTCCCAATATTCAGCACTATCCATGAGTTGTTAGGTTCTTTTTATCTATATTTGTTTTGTCCTGCAGCTTAAAATTATGTATAGAAGTTTGTGACTGCTTTCTTTGTGCAGCATGTTCAAGAGTACTTTACCAATTACATAGTCAATGATAGTCTGGGAATAATTGCCAATGCGCACACTGTCTTTGCTGACAAACAACCAGGAAAAGCCATGTCTGAAGAATGTCTTAAGCTTGCAAAGCTGTTTTCAACCGCGGTCGACTTTCCAAAAACTGGTGTTCCAGCTGTTATTCCTCGTGAACTGTATGTCAAAGAATATCCTGACTTCATGGAGAAATCTGACAAAGTCACCTATAAATCGCCTAATGTAATAGGAAAGCTCTATAGGGAAGTTAAAGAGGCAATTTCATCAAGTGATGGTGGCTCTATTTCATCCTTCACCCGGGAGGTCGCAAGAAGGTCTTATGACGTTGACATGGAAGTTGATGGCTTCATGGATTATGTTGATGATGCTTTCTATCACAAAACCAATTATGACTACAAGTTGGGAAATCTTATGGACTACTATGGCATCAAAACTGAAGCTGAAATCCTCAGCGGTAATATCATGAAACTGGCAAAATCCTTCAACAAAAGGAGGGATGCAGAAGCAATCAATATGGCTGTGAGGTCCCTAAGGAAAGAGGCCAGGTCCTGGTTCAATGAGGGTAGTTATGGAGTGGATTCTGGAAGTGTTGATGATGCATATGCAAAAGCTTCTGCTTGGTACCATGTTACTTATCATCCAAGTTACTGGGGTTCCTACAATGAAGAAATGAATAGGGATCATTATCTGAGTTTCCCATGGTGTGTTTACCCTCAGCTTCTCCAGATCAAGAAGGAGAAAGTCTCCAATAGAAGGTACTCTTCGGCATACAGATTGAGTGGGTTGCATTTGTATTGATACCTTTGGACTCTGCATTCCCTATTTTCCAGTCACTGATCACAACTAGCTGTGAACGGATGTTTTATGGAATAGATGTAGATATTGCCTCCATGTAGATATTGCGTAAGTATGAAGGACTTTGTGTAAATGTGTATTTAATGATTTCGTTGCCGCATCCTACATTAATCTTACACTTTTGTTAGTTGTAGAAAGAGTTATGAGAAGGGTTACTTACTAAGGAGAAAAAGAAAAGAAAACTTTTGCGTAATATCACCTCCACTTTGTGGAGCATTTAGCAAGCCAAATCACAAGATCTTTAAAAACTTGTTTTTATTGTTTTGGTAATCTGGAGTCTCTTTCGAGTGAGTTTAGTTACCGATGGTCGATTAAGCTCTTTAAAACGCCTGGGAGCTCTTAAAGTAAGCAAAGTCAATCAAGCACGGTGTAATGCCAATCGTATTACATCTATTACATATTAAGAAAAGAAGATATCACCAAAATTACTATATTACCCATCTTCTTTTATTGACACTTTTATTAACACGTGTTATAAAAATTAGATTTTTCGTTATTTTAAAACTTTGATACAAAAGGACCTGTATTCAAATCCTACAAAAGTCATTTTATTTTTACTTTTTCATTTATTTATGATTTCAACTATAATATTAATTATAAGTAATATTATTATTTGTAATACTTTTATAAGTATTAATATTAGAATTTTTATAAATATTATTTATAATGACAATAGTAAAATTATAACCACTATTATATATTATTAATATTAGTATTAGTGATATTATTAGTAGTAAAATTATTACTATTATTACTAATATTAATATATAATATATTAATTTTCTTATTATATATTATTGATATGAGAAAAGAAATATTAAAAATATTATTATTATTATTATTATTATCATTATTATTAAGAATAATTATTATTATTATCATTAATAAGAACTATAATTATTATATTATTATTATAATTACTACCATATCTAATTTAAAAAATTGACATTTGAAAAATATTATATTATTAACCCATAATTATTATTATTAATATTATTTTTATTATCCATAATTGTTATTATTATTATTATTATAAATACAGTTGTTATTATTATTATTATTATCATTATTATTATATATTATAACTATTTTATTTTAATAATATTATTATTAATTATCACTATTATTAATAATAATAGTTATTATTATTATCATTAATAAGAATTATAACTAATAACTATAATTATTATAATTATTATCATATTTCAAAAATATTATATTATTAACCACTATAATAATAATAATTATTATTATCATTATTAATATTACTTTTATCGTTCGAAATTATTATTATTATTATTATTATTATTAAAATATAATTGTTTTTATTATCCATAAAAAATATAATTATTATATATTTATTATTATTATTATTATTATTATAATAGTTAGTTTCATATTTTATTTTCACTTATTAGTTTAGAATCATGTTTCAATTACTTGTCATTTTTATTTGTTTTGTTATTCATTTATCTTTACATTTAAATAATTATTTCAATTCAAAAAAAGTTACATAAATTAATAAAATAATAAAACTAAAAAATATTTTTTTTATTATAATTAATTATTTAAATTTAAAATATAATAATTAATAGAGTAAAATTGAAAAAACAAAAGAGGATATCAAAAGATGTTTATATATATATATATATATATATATATATATATATATATATATATATATATATATAGTTATATTATTATTATTATTATTATTATTATTATTATTATTATTATTATTATTATCAGTATTATTATGGTTAGTCATTTTATTTATATTTATTATGAGATCATATATTAATTACTTGCACTTTTTATTTGTTTTATTGTTTATTTTATCTCTATATTAGTAAAATGATAAAACTAACAACTAATTTTTTATTATGAATAATTATTTAAATTTAACAAATTATAATTAACAATATAAAATTGTAAAATAGAAAAAGAACACAAAAAAATGTGTATCTTTTTATATATTTAGTTGTTGTATTATTATTATTAACTCTAGGGGATATTAATATAATGGTATTATTATTATTATAGTTAAACACACATTTTAATTTTATTTACTATAAGATCATATTTCAATTAGTTGTCATTTTTATTTGTTTTGTTACTGATGTATATCTTTATATATAATTATAGATTATATTGTCGTTAAAATTAACCTTAGTATAACATTGACATTAATATTTATAGCATAAACATTGTTATTATTATCATTAGTTTGTATTATTGGTATGATTATTATTTTTATTATTATTATTACTATTCATAGTGGTGTTATTAATATAAGTTTTTTTTTAATTATAAAAACGTTGTTATACTAAATACTTTTGCCAAATAGATTTTTAATCTTTTAAAATTTTTAAAATTTCTATTAATATTATTATTATTGTTTTTAATGGTTAAATAAATATAATAACAATTATATTATTATTCTACAAAGATTTGAAATAAAACAAAAAACAAAAAAAAAGTGTGTACACGCTTCTGTCTAGGGATGGCAACAAGATGGGACAAAGACGGGTTTCGCTATCCCATACCTATCCCCATAAAAAACATTCATCATCATCCTCATACCCGACCCAACGGGTATTAAACATTTATCTCATCCTTATCCACATTCACATCCCCCACAGGGTAACAGATATATACTTGTACCCATACTCATATCCAGTTTTCTTACTGTTTTAATATTAATTAATTAAGTTTTTATAAAATAATAAAAAATTAGGGCATAGGAAACATAGTATTATTAAATATTCAACATTAAGTGGAGGGTTGTTTCTCCAATATCAAATATTTATAAAAAAAATTATGTTATAATTGTATATATTTCAAATTAAAAAATCAAATAAAATTTCATGAGAATCAAAACTTCTGTTAAATTTGCAAATCTTAATGAATTGTAGTTGATAAAATTTAATTTTTTTAAATAAAATATAAAAGAAAACAGATATTCAGATTAAAATATATGTTAAATGTATCTTTACTTCAATTTTATTTTTTAAATTATGATGAATCTCTTTTTTATATACTAATAAAAGTTATAATAAAGCACTTGACCCAAAAAAAATGCAAAGAACAAATATTAAACTAATAATAATAAAGTTTTAAAATTTATTTATACAATTATAGTGACAAAATCAAAGTATGATAATGAGTTAAAAAATAAAAGATAATTATATAAAATATATCAAAATAGTATTTTACATTATGAAAATAAAAATATTAAAAAATTATCAAATGTGTGTCTTAGAAACAATTTGAGAGACCATTGAATGAAATCACACGAAGGAAAACAACTATATAATCAAGGGTATGTTAAAATGAAAAATACTTTAGAGATTTAAGAAAACTTTTTAAATATCAACATAACTAATGGTTTAGAAATAACGAAAATTATTTTAGCGAAACAAAATTTTTCTTCAAATGAAATAATAATAGAGTAAAAATGATATTTTTTTTTTTATATTACGTAGTATTTTGACGGGTATGAGGACGAGACAAATATGTACATTCCCATATTCATACCATATCCAGTCAATGTCGGGATTCCCCATCAAAGCGGGTACGGGTTCAGGCAATATCCACAGATGCAAGTTTATTTATCATCCCTACTTGGGTCACAAACTATTATAATAATAATTTCGTAAAATCAATTAAATGAACTATATTTGATATCAATTAAATGCACTATATTTGATATCAATTTTATTTATTATACTTAAAAGTGAAATTATTATTACATCATTTAGATTTGGTACTTACTACTTTGTTACTTTAATAACAACATTTACAACAATATAACATAATTTTCATAATATTTCATTATATAATATTTTACTACTTAATATACAAAATAAAAAAAATACAACCCGTGCGTACGCACGGGTCAGTCTACTAGTTTACTTTTAAAGTTGTTAACTACAGAAGTTTCAGTTAGTAAGTCTTTGTAAAATATGTTGAAGATAGTAAGCACGATAGAACTAACACAACACATTAACATGGATTTAGTTTGGATTTTGGTTACAATCTATATACTTCAACCTTGTGCTATCGGACTTTTAACGTATTTATGGTAACTTGTTATCTACCATTAACAAAAAGAAATTCTAATGTATTTTCAATATTTTTATTATTAAAGAATAATTTATATTTAAGATATTAACTCCTTTCTTCTATACTATTTTTTTATTCTTAATTTTATCCTTTTATAATATCTAACTGTTGGGTCATTAAATAAATTATTAAAGAATAATTTATATTAAAAAGTGTTAATTATTTTTTATACTATTTGTTTTTCTTTATGATTTTTAATTATTTGGCCATTTAATAAAGTTAAATTTATGAAATTATATTTTACTTTTATCTCTTAAAATATTATTTAAAAAATATATATTTATTAACAATACAAATTGTTTATCCATATAAAAATTCTATCCCATATGATTTTGTTTTCTTAATCAACTTAAACTATGATAGGCATCTCTGAAAATTATTTTAAATATTACTTGATTTTTAACTTAAAAAATAATTACTTTTTTTTAATATCTCATTTAGTAGTATAAAACTAATAATATAAGACATTTCATAATAAAATTCAAAGCCATATTTTACGGAATAAAAAATATAGTAATATAGGCTTTTAAGAGTTCAGACTAAAAAAAATATACCATTTATACAACATCAAACCTTTAAAGGTATCCTTATACTGAATGTACAACTACTCACACATTCGCTACAATCTTACAACTCTAACTACATACTTCTCGTCCCTTAGAGGTGTCTCTAAACCCGCATCTTCATTTGCTCTGACCAAAATGGTGATCATCATAAACGAAGAAAATAACACAAGAACACAAAGTGCAAGGGTAAGCTAGTGTACACAAGAGTTATCCTAAGACCATTAAAACATCTCAATTATAAGTCATACATAGACAAACTTCCATAATTCACATAATTGCATACAGAGAGTTGACACTAAACTCAATTATCCGGATACATGCATTTGAAATCGGAATCACTAAAGAAACCCACCACAGAAACCGACAACACAAACAATTTAAAATTGTGGGTCACAAAATTCACCAAATAATACACCATCGACAACGACAATAACAAATTTAAATAATCCACCAAATGCAAAAGCAAAATCGCCAAAAACCCTAATAATTAACAGTAATCACAAACACTAATCAGAAAAATTAATCACAAACCCTAAACCATAAAACTGACCTCCGCGCTGAAGATGCACACCATCCACGAAAGAATCTTCACAAAACTCAACAATTTTTAACGCACAACAACAATCTTTTATGGAAGTGAATGCACAATGTCATCAAATCTCCAATTGAAAGAAATCCCTAATTCTTAATGAATCTCTAAACCCGATTTGACCAATTTCTAACCCTAAACCTATTTGATTAAAATTAAAAAGGGCACCATAGTAAAATAATGACCACGTCATTCAACAGTGCTCCACGTCACAGTAATGAACCACGTTGGACACTATTATGTTAACTATTTAGATGGAGTTAAGGAAAATGACCCAATTGAATGAAATTTACGAAAGTTAGGACTAAATTGAAAACAAATCCTAAACTATGACCAAATTGAAAAAAATTAACCAAAATTAGGACCAAATGACTATTTAATTTTTTTTGTAACTTCTTTTATTTATTATTAATAATTTGTTACATGTGAAGGCAAATGATTAATGTGTTTTGAGATGTAAACTTAACTAAGATGTTAAAGTGTATAGTAAAATTTAAAATGAATTTATTTTAAAATAAAGGTTAAAATACTCCACTGGTCCTCGTTTTTGTCACAAAATCTTAATTTGGTCATCATATTTTTATTAGTCACATTTATAAAAAAATTAAATTTATTCTAAATTTGGAACATATGAAATTAAAAATTTTGAAAAAATTTGAAACTGAAATCAAATCAAATTAACGAAAATGAGGACCAAATTGAGATTATACAATAATTTGACACGTGTTATTGACACATGACACACTATAAACCTGACACGTGGCATAAATGTTTAAAAAAAATAAAAAAATTTTAAAAACAATTTAAAAAAATTTAAAAAGTTCAGAGAAACGATGAGCTGACACAATTTAATAGAAAATATCATTAATTAATGTGTGTAAGGCTAATTTTAATTGTTAACGAGACAAAGACATATTGATACTCGTATATTTCTAATAAAATCCCCACGATTTATATATCTTAGCATTGTATAATAAAATGTTCATTCAAATTATTTCACTTTAACAATAAATAAAGAAATAAACAATTTATTTTTTTGTTTACTTCTTTTTATTTTTATTATACATTCCAAACAAGGAAATTGGTTTACAAAACAAGTTAAATGCAATATTTAATAATTTCTCATGTTATGCGAGGTTGAAATGTTATTTTTACGAAAATGGGTTTCATATAATAATAAATTTTTATTTTTATTTATAATAACTTAAGTCGTCCATATTTTAAAAATATTTGATTAGTTGATGATAATAAAATTATGTTAAATTAATTATTTTTCCTTTTTATCAATAAATATTAGTACTTAATGTATTATTTTTTTGTTAGAAAAAAGGTAAAATGCGCGATAAGTATTCCCTTTCATCCATTTCTTCCATGAATCTACTTTATCTCCTACTCTCTTCTTTTCGCAAATCAACTTTATCTCAGATTAATATCAAGTATTCTTCTTTTTTTTTTTCCTTTTTCTAATGGTTTGTCATATATAACTTTCCTCTTTGTGTTATTATAGAAACAATTATGAAGAAGAATATTATGGATCATTTAAAAAAAATACCATTTCTAATTTGTATAACAAAAATAAAAAAAGGATTTAATCGAGTTTAAAGTGTGCAAAATTTTTTATCGAATTTTTATTGAAAAAATTTATGTTTTGAACAATTAAAATTATTATTCATAACGATTAAGAAATTAATTCTTACTGGGAAAAAGATATATAATTAATTTTAATTTTCTAAAAAACATGAAGCGATAGAAAACTAATAAAATTGACCTTAAATTTTAAAAATCACAAGTCTTTCTGTTTTAATAATAAAATTATTCAACTCCCAATAAAAAGTTTATATTAATTGTATCTTTGGGGGACCAACTAAATAAATGTATGGTTAGATTGATGCACAAGACTTTTGAGCTTTGCCAACAACAGTATCCTAACTTTCGTTAATAATAGCAAGGTCGCATTAATTTCAATTAATTTAATAGAAGTTAAATTAGGTATAATTATCTTTCTAACCATTGTACTTAGAATATTAAGTGTTTATATGTTTGGATTAATTTCATATATTTAAAAATTTCAATTCAACTTATTAAATTAGTTATGATGTTAAACTATTCCAGTTGAATTCGAATCGAACTAATTAAACTCAAGGATGATTAACTTCAATGTTGAATTTATAATTTATAAATTCAATTATTTCAGATCAAATTAATGATCTAAGTTTTCTGTTATTAATTATTATTTACAGAATTTTACAAGTTCGTATTTTTTTTTGTTATTTACTTTGTATAAGTGATCTATAACTAAATATATTCTCAACACAAAATATCGACTTTTCCAATCCAAATAATTTTTCATGGAGCAAAATTCATTTGAATTGTAATATATATATATATATATAATATCTTAGTCAGTGACAAGTTGAGTTAGAATTTTAATTTGTTCTCAACCCACACTAATCACTTTTAATCCAACACAATGTGTTTTTATTAAGATTTACTTTAAAAATCATTGAAAAACAAATGTGTGGATGAGTATTAATAACATCTTTTAAAATCTACTTTAAATTCTTTAACTAATGTTCTAAGTAGACTAGTTAGCCTTTGTGAAATATATATATATATATATATATATATATATATATATATATATATATATATATATTGTGTATTATATATATATATATATATATATATATATATATATATATATATATATATATATATATATATATATATATATATATATATGTGTGTGTATGTATTTAAGAAAAGAAATTCTTCATGTATATTTTTTTTTCTGTTCACAAATTTATACCTAATACCTTACTTTAAAAAACATTAATAACAAAATCCTTGTCCCTTAAGTTCATGAATCAATAATATCTTACCTTGTTTATTAAGTGGTCCAACATACAAATGAGACAAACACTTGCACCAAAAAAATGAGACAAACAATGTTCTAAAACTTCAAGTAACTCCTCTAGATTCAACCACTATGAATACTTCAAGAAAATTTGGCCATAATTAGGCACATCAGAGAAGTGTTGATCCTCTAAAAGTCTCAAACTTCAAGTAAGAGAAAGAAGGAAATGTAATTTAACAATGATAAAAACAACTTGTTATTGCAATTGTAACTTTTAATTAAACATAAAAAGTAAAAGGAAAAAAAATTACAACTTCATTCCTACACCCAAAACAATACAATAATTCTTTTTGATTCAAGGTTTCCTTCTGTACCCATTTTCATTTATACTTTAATAAATGAATAGTTGATTTTCACTGTTATGACAAATGTGTAAGTTACTTTAATTTTACATCAGAAGTAAATGTTTATATGAAAAGTATAACATTCTCTTGCCAATACTATTTCACAGCTTCAAGTTCACATGCCAGCATCAAAGGTTGAAAGGAAATTAACAACAAAGAGTTCATGGTTTGAAAAGAACCAACTATATGTACAAGTTTTCCTGATAGAAATCAAGTATTTCAAGGAGCAGAATCCGATACAGAACTTCTCTCAGTAAAAACTAGGATAATTTACATGGAAATATCAAAGAAACCAATAACATTAGTTGTGTGTGTATATATTTATATAATATATATTAAGATTCAAGAGCAGCACAACTGAGCCTACATTCTCATTGACAAAGTAAAGCAAGCACAATAACAGTAATAACATTAATAATAATACCTCTCACCATCACCATATCACCACCTTAACAAACTATTTGCTCTGAAGAAAATGAAACTACTTGCTCTGAAACACAGGCTAAGCCTTGGAGCAATCTCACTATTTCAGTTGTGTCATCCAGATAGTACTTAGCCTTACTGGGTTTTCGGCATACGGTGCAGGCGAAAACTTCGGCCCGTGGGGCGATCGGCCCGCCCATCGAGCTGGTGATCACCTCAAACATGTCTTCATCAGACCTATCATCTCCTATGCACAGAACAAAATCAGGGTACATTCCATTTTCTTGCATGGCAGAGAGTAGCCGTTTGGCCACTAGTCCCTTGCTCACACCCTGCATCACCACATCTACTTATTAGAAAACACTTGGAATTTCTCTAAAACAGAACCACAAAGCAAAAAGTGAACCAAGACTGGATCTACATTCACTATGTTTCCTTTTATGTTACTTAACAAAAACAGGTGAAAGAAATTTAATACACTAACTAGTATCTTGATGAAGCTGCCACTGATATCAATATCCAAGAAATATATTGAATGTACCAAAACAACTCTTTCCTAGAGAATATTGTTGTACACACCTGTGGTTTAACCTCTACATTATTCTGGCCACTCTTGACTGTTACTGGTTCATTTGCAAGCACACTCTCAAGGTGATCAAGAAGTTCCTTAGCTTGGCATGATCCAAAGTCTGGATCTGCATCCTCATAGCACCAAACAAGTGCAGTCTCCTTGTCTTCAATGGTGGATCCATCAGTTGTTTCAGTATAAAGTTTCATCACAGGTTCTGCAATCTGTTTCCAACTACAGTCTGTTGCTGCAACATGTGTTTCCCACTCTTCATCTCGCCTCATTCTGAAACCATACATAATATAGAAAGCGATGTTAACTTGTAACTATACCTAAAGAAAGCACCAATGTTCAAGAGGCAACAAGAATAAGTGATTTACCTAAGAAAGTAACCGTGCTCAGCTGCAACTCCCAGATTCTCACAAGAAGAAAACCATTCTGAAAGCATCTTTCGGCTTCTTGCACTAACAAGGAAAACCATGTTGTTCTTATCTCTACACAAACTACTAAGGATTTCAATGGATTTACTGCTTGGACTCTTATCAATTGTGGATGATTGAGGCATCAGTGTACCATCATAGTCAAGAAGGATTGCTCTAGTTGTTGTCCTCTTGTATGCTGAAACTATGTGCTCCATTGAGAGCTTCTTGAAGTTTGGATCAAGTGCAACAACTCTAAAGCTTAATCCAAACCCAATCCCCCACCACCTTCGTCTCACATGATCACGACAAGTCCTTTCCAAATCTTGCAAGAAGCTTCTAGCCCAGTACCCAACATCATGAGTACTAACATATCTATAATGCTTCTCATGCCTAAGCTCCTTCTCTGAATCAGCCATTTCAAGAGCAGTGTCCATTGCATCGGCTACTGCATCAATGTTCCACGGGTTCACTCTGATTGCTCCACTCAAAGATGGGGAACAACCAATGAATTCAGACACAACCAGCATGCTTTTCTTCCTAGGAGAGGAAGCTAGACCCAAAACTCTATCCAACATTTCATTTCCCTGACGACTGATGATATATTCATACGGTATGAGATTCATTCCATCCCTTACTGCAGTTACTAAACAACACTCTGCAACAACATAGTAAGCAACTCTCTCATAAAACTTGAGAGGCTCCTCTATCAGAATCACAGGATCATACCCTGGTTTCCCAAATGTTTCGTTAATCCGTTTAACTGTGGCCTTTGTCTCTGCCTGCACTTCTTTCACATCCTTCCCCCGTCCCCTAGCAGGATTGGCTATCTGCACCAGCACTACCTTTCCCTGATACTCAGGGTGCTGAATGAGAAGCTGCTCCATGGCCAATAGCTTCAAACTTATTCCCTTGAAAATATCCATGTCATCCACCCCAAGCAACAATGTCCTTCCCTGATCAGAAAACTGTTTGATCAGCTCACAAACTTTGTCCTCAGTCTGAGGCATCTTCAAAACAGATTGAAGCTGACCCATGTGAATACCAACAGGAAGAATTTTGATACTAATAGTCCTACCATAGTACTCAATCCCAATATAACCTCTCTTTGATTCGTAGGTAAGGCCTAGCATCCGGCTGCAACAGGAGAGGAAATGGCGAGCATAATCAAAAGTGTGGAAGCCTATCAAATCCGAATTAAGGAGGGCTCTCAAGATCTCCTCCCTAACAGGCAATGTCTTGTATATCTCTGATGAAGGGAAAGGGCTGTGAAGGAAGAACCCCAATTTCACCCTGTTGAACCTCTTCCTCAAGAAAGTTGGCAACACCATCAGATGATAATCATGTATCCACACATAGTCATCTTCAGGGTTGATAACTTCCATGATTCTATCTGCAAAAATTTTATTAACCGACACATAAGCCTGCCACAGTGACCTGTTAAACCTGCCACCAAGTTCTGGTGACAAGGGCAACATGTAATGAAACAGTGGCCACAATTGCTGCTTGCAGAAACCATGATAGAACTTGGAGAACTGGTCAGCCGGAAGAAAAGTTGGAACACACTTGAAGGTCTCAAGAAGTGTCTGCGAAACCTCGTCTTGTTCACTTGGATGCACCTCCTCCTTAAGACATCCAACGTAAATAACCTCTAAATCATCATCCCCTAACCCATCTTTGAGCTGAAGAAGGGCATTCTCATCCCACTCAAAACACCAACAACTCCTATTCCCATCTGGCCTCCTCTGAGCCCTTATGGGAAGCTGATTAGCCACCATGATTATCCGGTCACGGTGCGTCGCCGACGACGACGGATCAGAGCACACACTATCCACTGGGTCGTCATCAACATCTGATATCAACCCAGCCACGGTCATAATTCTTGGAATTCTCCTGTTCATGTACCCAAATGAAGGAGCCTCTCCCGAGGCCAACTCCAATAGGTTTGAATAGGATTTTGACACCATCCTTGTATTGTATAGCCTTGTAATCGCTCACAAGCTAACTCACAGGGTCTCCAAATACACTAAATACCCACATAATCAACAAGTTCCATCCAAGGTAATCCTCAATAGCCACCAATATTCATGCCACAAACAAGGCCCAAATAACGTTTAACCGAAAAGGGTTTGCAAACCCACATAAACCAAATGGATGAAGAACAGAAGAGTGTGGGGGTGAGCCACCAACTCAAAAAGATTTCGTTTTGAGTTCTGGGTCAACTAATACTGGTCCTGAATTGGGTGAAAGAGAAATTGCAAAGCATGAAATGGCAAGAGGTGGAGGTGGTGAATCTGTGATGAGTAACAATGAAGGGCATCAAAGGAGAGTGCAGAACTTGTCTGAAGACGAGCTTGGAGAAAGGGATCAAAACAAGGGGCAGATGAAACATGTAGTTAACTAGCAATCCAAGTGTATGTGTGTGTGTGAGAGAGAGAGAGAAGGAGAGAGAGAGAAAGAGAGAGAACAAAAGGAATGGAATAGATTCAGATCACATAAACAGCTACAACAAGAAACAGCAACCAAACAACCCTCCAGAGATTGATGTCATAAATGGACTGAACTTGGAAGTCAGAACCAGATGGCCTAAAAGACCAAATGAGCAAACGAAAGATAAAAACAAGGAACTCAAATGGAATTAACTAACAGTTCAAGAAAATTACCAGTTTGGCTGAGTCCTGAATTCCAATTTCACTTTCATTCGGTGAATGTAAAAAATTTAGAATCCACATCCATAATCCACAATCCACTCCATTCAAGAAAAATAAACCTTCTCCTTGTAGAATAAAAGAAAAAGAAAATAAAAAATGATAGTAGTAGTAATAATAATATAAATTACAAAGAAAATAAAGAGAAAAAATCTTGAATTATCTTTTGGAAGAGCTTTCTCACTGATCCACAATGGCCACCCAACCCCATGATATCTCTTTCCACTGAGCCTAGACAGCATGCAACAGTGTGATACTTTTGGAAGCTCACTTGTTTTCGTGGGTCAACCACTAAAAACAACTTCTTTTTCTCTTAAAACCCCATCAATCAAAAATGGAAACTTCCCCACCCTTCGATCATTACACAGGACTTTCAAGTAATCAAAATCAACGTTTCTCAATTCGTCGTACACCGTTTGCCCTATGTGCGGAAAGTAGCATGCAATGTCTCATGAGTTCGTCCTTATCCTTTGTCCTTCGGCAAGTCCGTCACCGAGGATTATGTTTCGTGTGGGACCCACCTGCGAGGGTTGTCTGAAATTAGCTGCAAAGCTCGTAGGTCACGCCACGTTTCGCGTATTCATTGGGTTCTATATCTTCTGTACACGTGGCATATTCCTAACCGTTCATCTCTGCATTGAGATTCCTTGCTGTTTTGATACTAATATATGTCATCCTAATCTTATGTCCCCAACATGGGTGTGGCACTCTGATACACCGAAAATAGCGTGAGCCTTTTCTGGACCCAGTAAAAAATGGCCACGTCATATAGACTCATTGATGTTGGTGATGTGAGAAAGTGTGATTGGCTGAGTATGGTATGAGAGGATAACCTTCAAGTGGAAAAATGGAGCTTCGAATTCGGAGCCCCGGCCCAGTGCTGTGGACAGCTGGATGTCACATCGAATTACGTGCCACATCACTGGTGGACCCGGATCCAGTGCTTATCCAAGAAACATTACTTTAAAAAAATATGTATATCAATATTAAAATAAGAATCCTATTTCCTTCTTCACTTGGTGGGACTATATTATAGTAATTCTTAAAATAACTTAATTAGCTAACAGTTATCTTAGTCTCATCTTCTATTTTGTTAAGATTATAAAACTAATTATAAGAAGTTAACAAAGTTTAAGAACCACAATGATAATAAATTATGCATTTCATAAATTGAAATTCGTTTAACATTTTCTATTGATGAATATTATCATAACAAAATTTCACTTTATTATATTTTCCTTTTAAAATTTTGCTTAATTTTTAAAAAATATTTAAAAATAATTATATATTTATATTTGAAATAAAATAATAATGGTGTCAATGTATGTACTCATTCATAGAAGTAAATAAATTCATGCATCTCATGAAGATAATCTAATATATTGAATTTTACTAATTCTTTTAGTATTTTCTTTATCAATAATGGTAAGACTACATATTTGACATTAATTAAAATTATCATATTTTAAAGACAAATAAATAAATAAAACTAGTCCAAATTTAAGAAAAATATTTTTTTTCTATTTATAAACCGAACAGTGGAATAAATGAAAATTAAACAAGTGGAGCTAAACTTTATAAGTAGTAAGTCACTCTATTATATTAATATTTAATTATAAAACCTTTTTATCCAATATGGTAAATTGAAAATATCACAGGTGGTCAGGACAACCAAACTCAATTAAAGGTTCAAAATTTATCCTAAATGACCACGTTCATAATCTTTCATTATTATAATTAATATCATTAGAAGAGAGTTAAAAATAGATAATTTTGGTCTTACACATAAGTCAACTTCAAAGTTATTTTCTGCAGAAGGATATTTAATTAATCCTTTTTCATGCTCATTTTCAAAGAAATTTTGAAATGTATGCAATTATATTCTCAATTTAAATGAAAATATTCATTATAGAAAGCCATTTGAATAAGTTACAGGCACAATTTATCCTACCTACAATTTGTTGGAAAAATGTATGAATAAAATGGTAAGAAATCTTAATGGCAATGATAGTAGAGAAATAGGATTTATGAGGAGAGAAGCACAGAGGATATAGAGGGACACTTGATGAATTCCTGAAACACCACGTGTCAATTATTTTTTAAATTTGAAAAGAAAATTGAAAGGAAGAGGACAAGAGGAACCGAACAGGGACAGAGCGGCAATTTCACACTTTTAAGTAGTGACGGATAAGGTTTCAAATTGTCTTCGCTGTTTCTCACTGTAAAATTATTATCATTATTTTTTATAAATAATAATGATAATAATAAATTTTGTTCTAAGATGATAAGTATCACAGTGTTTTGTTTGGGTGTGGTGCCCCTACATGAGAAAGTATGCTCTCTCAAGTATCCAACTCCCTGACTATCAGAATATTTTTTTGCAGAGATAATTTTTTTTTCCTTTTTTTCTCAGTTAGGGTTTTTTTTTCTTTTTTTTCTCAGTTAGGGTTATATGTTTTATAAGCAGCATGACATAATATTATTAGGTGCAGATTTCATCACAATTAAACACGTCAATTAGTTTAGTGTTTAAGAATTA
>Ga0214543_1004690_pt1 | contig 25738 bp, 12 predicted proteins | sample CNSS2metaG_FD_160094 | JGI IMG/M metagenome (GOLD analysis project Ga0214543, IMG submission 160094) | Root nodule microbial communities from cowpea collected in UCLA plant growth center, Los Angeles, California, USA - CNSS2 | ecosystem: Host-associated > Plants > Roots > Nodule | place: USA... | reverse complement strand
TTTTTTTGTTTTTTTTTTTTTTTTATGAATATTTCTATTTACGAATGAAAGATAAAAGCATTAATAATCTCATGCAAAAATTGATCATAAATATGGAGGTATATTCATGAATCATGATTGAAGAGAATAAAGGGTTTAAGAATACAAGCCCAGTTGAGCTGGGACTCCTGTGCCATTGATCCATGTCCCTTGCAAGAAAGCCTCAACCGTGTACCTGGTTGCCTCATCCCTATCAATGTCTTTGCGGTTAGGCCAATTCACCCTAGCGCTGGTGCTGGCACCTCCTCCATTGTTGTTGAACTCACCATAGTACAGCGTTTTGAGTGCAAAGTCCCCTTCCCATGGAAGCCACCCATCTGGGTGAATCAAGTCATCGATTTGAGTCTCCATGATGATGGTTCTTGAGTACTCCTTCCATGGCCTTCCGAGGTAGTTCCTCACCGTTCCCTTCAACGGGACCAAGTCATCAGCAGCTTTGATCACACACTTCTGCAGAACGAACCCTGTGTTCTCTTGCTTGTCCAGTCTCCCTTGTGCAGTCACAATGTTCTGCTGGTTCTGAAGGGGCTTCTTCACCATCATCGTGCAGTTTTGAAACACCGCCGATGCGTCCCCGAAGATGAAGTCGATGGTGCCGGTGATCGTGCAGTCGCGGTAGAACTGTCTGTGGGTTTGGGCGTAGAGAGTGTCTTGGTAACCGTCAAAGACACAGTTGAAAAACATTGCTTGATCGGCTTGCACTCTTGCAGCCACCGCTTGATGCTTCTCTGCTCCGGCAGTGTTTCTGAATTGCATCTCTTTGCCCAAGAATCCATCTCCCAGTACCACTGCAACGTGCATGTTAAATTGGTCAGTTTTGTTCAGCAACATAGCCTTCAAGAAATCCAAGGGTTTTCGAGTTTTCTCTTACCGAATGATGCAGTTTGGAAAGTTCTGACTCCATCAACGAAATTTTTGTTGCCAGTGATGATGCTCTTGTCACCTCCGTCACCGTACATGGTTAGGTTTGTCAATTTCTTTGTCACTGTCACGGTCTCATCGTAAATTCCAGCTTTAACGTAAACCACGTACCTGCCATGCATTAAAAGTGAATGCTTTGCATGATGAGAATCCAATCCACAGATAACAAATATTTCCTTAAAATAATCGAAAGAGAAAAGACTGGTGTACCTTCCCTCGTATGGTGTCTGGATGGCAGCCAAGGCTTCGGAGATGGTTTTGAAGTCTCCGCTGCCATCTTGTGCGACGGTGACATTGGGTGTGGGTTTCTCATTTGATCCTTTGAACTCAGAAGGGCCAGCCCAAGTAGGAATAGGCAGAGTTGGAAGTGGATCATCAATGGAAGGAACTGGGACCGGAGCCGGACGAGGAGCGGAACCAGGAGCAAGAGCAGAACCTGCAGGGGCAACACCGGGAGCAGAAGCAGAAGAACCAGAAGCAGGGGCAGGTGCATCATTATTGTCGGTTTCCCATGGAAGGTGAATGTTCCCAGCTCCTTCGAAGATCGAAAAGAACGAAGCAAACTGCGCCATAACGGCAAGGCAATTGCTCACAAGCTCCCTTGACTCCTTGAACAGCTTGTCGAAGTCTTGCTTCATCTTCCCTTCGGGAATCCCGTCGATGCAGGTTTGCTGGTAGCCCATAACCGCGCTGAGCCAGTTGTTGATTTCCGCAGCTTTCGTGGAGAGTACTTTGGCATCGTTTTCTCCGACCTCGTCGATCGCACGTTTCAGCTCTTCCTTGGCGTCATCGAACATCTCCTTGCAGTCACTGTACGCGCCTTTCTCATCTTCCGACGCGATGTCCATTCTCGTGGTTTGGTTGAAGGCTTTGTTCACCTCGTTCTCGGCAATTATAAAGGACACCATGAGCAGGTCCTTGGGCTCCGTGAGCTTGGGGTCCTTCTCCAGAGCCTCGCCGAGGGTTTTCTGGCATTTCTCTTTGTACTCCGCGGAGCTGCAGATCATTTCCACCAGCCTCGAGTTTTGGTCCACGTGTGGCCTCTCGGAGGCTTCTTCTATTGGGGTTCCAGTTTTCGTGGACGAACCACCGGTTCTCTGGACCACCACGAATGTGGCGGCGGCAACCACGCATGCAAGAAGAACGGCGGAGACGACGCTGATGAGGATCTTCTTCCTGAGCCTGAGTTTGTTCTCGTTTCTTCGGCGCTCCGAGATGAGCTCGAAATCCTGGAAGGCCATTATTGGGTGGGTTGTTAGTGTCTAAGGCAGAGAGGGACTCTGCCCTAGACTCAAGAGACAGTGGATATGGCAAAGGAGAAAAGAGAACCGTTTAGGGGGACTCTGCTGTAAAGCAGGTTTTATTCTTTGGCTCTTTCCCCTTTGCTTTCTTGCATCAGCTTCCTCGAATTTATACTCTTTCTGCATGCATGCACGCACGTGGAGACCAGAGTTTTTTCCGTTTCTATTCTATTTTCGGAACTTCTTCATAGGGTTCATAGATTAATGCGGTTACGAGTGGTCCGAATTAGTCTCTTCTGTTGCCATCTTCAACACTTGCATCAACCACGTTCCACCATGGACACCGGCAAAAACACAACAACAAACATGGTATATATCAAGATAAGGAAAAATTGATATATTAACATCAAATAACGGAAATAAAATTATAGACATCTGCTTATATTTTACAATATTTGTAATATTTTTCTCTGATTTGCTTTAGTAAATTTACTTTTATTTTTTTTTCTGTATAGTCATTCATAATTTTGGCTTTTTCATTCCTTTTTACATAATTTTGATCCTTTTAATTATTCACAATTTGACTAATTTTCATTTTTTACAAAAATTTAGTTGTTATCTTGTACCGACACAAATAGTTCAACATTCAAGAATTAAAATTGTGTAAAATTTTGGACAACCAAAATTAGGGAGGATTAAAATTAAGGTAAAAAATGAAAATTAGAAACCAAAATTAAATTATATAAAATATAAGAATCAAAATTAGAATTGAGTGGAGGTATTACAAATATATGTGATGAGAATAAACAATTATAAATATTTATTAAGTGTTAAATAAAGGTGCGATTTATAATGAATAATGTATATATAATAACTTTGGTACTTTGGTAGTTTGGGCATTATAATTCATTCTTCTTCCCAATATAGTGATTTTAAAGTATAAGGTTTAGAATAATGCTCATTAAAATCTGCATATTTCAATAAGCTTTAACATACCCTCTAAAAAAAGTATTTAAATATTTTTTTGGTAAAATCGTGCTTAACACGAATATAATGGTTTGTGTTTTTGTGTTTATTTTTTATTGTACGACTCCAATTGCATTGTCTCATCTTGAGTTTGAAACAACGTTTGACCAAAATAACTAAGAAAAATAAATAATTTATACACATGCATTTAAACACGATTTTCCTAAATAAATTTTAAAAAATTTCAAATTGAATGTGAGCTTATTAGCATGACTCTAACATTGAGATAAAAAAAATGTAAACTCCTGCACACGACTTCCATTAAATAAGTCAACAAAATAAAAAAAATTAGTGAAACGGTACTCTAAAGCACGACTTCAACCCAGATTATTTGTTGAAAATAAATTCTTCTTAAAACCATAACCATTTTTGTAAATTTGATAAAAAAAAAATCCACCACTTTGGTTTGATCTGAAGAACAAAGTAATGATTTTTTTATTAAGTAGCTTACTGGTGAAGACAAGTTGAGGAAAGGGGAGATAGTATCAGAAACACAACCTTGCAGCATGCAGAATTGTTATACCACTTTTACCAAAATAGAAACTTCTGTTTTACCATCATGAAAACCCAAATATTCATGCAAGTTTTGTGATGCAATGATATTTTGATCCATATTTTCTCTTATCCCATTTTAATCAGTCTTGGCAATTCCAGGTGGCTTTTATTTTTATATTTTGATTTCTTTTCAATTTTAATTTCATTTCGAGTTTTGTAGTCCTTTGAGATCAAATAATTCGATGGGATTATAGTAGTATTGGAAGGTTTTGTTTTCTTTTATATTAGCATTTGGTGACATTTGTCTTCTAAAACACCAGTTTTACTTCTAGAATTGAAACACCATTAATGCCGTAACAACTGTATGTCTTACCTTATATTTTTTGCCAAAAATTACAATGAAAATTAGGTTTATCTTATGGGACAATGATATTTTGATACTATTTTTTTCTTTACTACCATCTGACATTATGCCTCATTATTATTCACTTTCTTTTCCTTTTAAAACTATATAAGTTAAATTTTATAAAAACTATTTTACTCTTAGAAAATTTGTGAAATGGTTGTCAAATAGTGTCAAATAACTTTTTTTCTATCTCATGTTATTTGAGTTGGACTATGAATTTAGGAACTGTAAGAGGAAACATACTAGTCCGATCCGTTTGGCCAAATATGTCAATGACTAGTTAAAAAATGGTCACATTAGCTTGTCAAATAAAAATGGGCCACTAATAACAATTCGTTCTCATTATGATGGACTAATGGGCCAGACCGTTACTTTTTTTCTTGTTTTATGTTTTAATTTCTTTCAATAATTTGTTTATATATATATATATATATATATATATATAAATGAATATTAAAAGCATATTTAATCATATTAAATATTTTCTAAACTTTTAATTGAAATGTTTATGTTTTTAGTCAAAAAATTAAATGAATTATTAAATTTACATATTAAATTACTCTATTACAAATAATAGTTAGAACTTAATTTATAAGTTATAATGATGTAAATTACAATATTATAATATATTTACACTTTTAAAAGAATATAATATAAAAAGTTAATCTTTTAAATTATTTTTTATTTTAATTTTTAATTATAAAAAGAATGGACCAACGGTTGAATCGGACTGGCCTGCATTCTGGTTTGTCAATTTACGGATCGAACCAAATCGTGTTGATAGGTTGAAATTCGTAACCCAATCCGTTCCATTTTGAACGAATTTAACAAACTAACCTGTTAGACTCAATCTGTTTTATTATTCCTAAATAAGTATGAGGAGAAAAGAAAGAAAATCGGGTCGGTATATTTAATGAGGAAAGAAAGACATTACTAAAATCAATTTCAAGCCGAAAAAAAGAAGAAGTCATTTTGAATTATTATATAAAAGAATAAACTAAATTGAGATTTAAAAGATAAAAAACCCGAATAAAAAACGCAAAAGATAAATAACCATTTGCATGATTTAACCCATACAAAAATGGTTTGTGTCTGTGTATAGTAAATTTAGATAGTTTAAACCGTTGTGAAGATAAGAATAAGTCAAAAAGAATGAAGAATAAAGTTATAAGAATAAATGTATCCATTTATATGTATAATTATAGATAAAAATATACTGAAGGAGGATGATTTCATATAGAATTGTAAAATCATTTATCAAGAAGTGGAGCTAAGAGAGAAAGATGTATAAATTATTGTAAATCTTCTTAAACTTGTTGAATTTAAAGAACAAAAGTTATAAAGTAACTTCATTTCCCCTTAAATTAACATGAATATCATAGCAATCATTTATGATTTAATTTAACATAAGGTAATATCTTAATAAAGAAAATATAATTCGAGGCATAACTCCATCATTCTTGCCTTAATTCTCGATGGTTTGTTTCAGCTGTCTATATTTGTTTAACATCCATAGCATAAAGTTCTTGTTTTCTCCATTGGCGCATTGATTATGTATATATGTGCCAATATTTTCCACAGAAAAAAGAACAAGTCTTTTTGAAGTGTAAAAGATTCCAAATTATATGTATAATTAGAAACCACACCAGCCAATTAGCTTAACGTTCCTTTTACGATGACAAGGACTTATTCCACTCTGCTATCTCATTAATACGATGTATAAAAAGAATTAAATTTCATCAATAAGATATAGAGAACATGAAATATATATTGACTTGATGTAATTTTTACATGTATTATTCAATTAGAAAGGATATTACAAATAAATACAAACAATTTTCAGAAACTATCTTATATAAAAAAAAAGTCTTCCAAGAAAAACACTGAAACAAAATTAACAAAACTTGACTCGAAAGAAAAAATATCATGAAGCTAAAAATATTAATTCCAGCTAAAAAACAATGTCTCCACACTTCCCTACCCCAAGTGCCTTATTTAAGGAAGTAAAATACTCAACATCTTCATCTCAGCTTTCTTTCCATTATATCTCCTTATTCTATTCATGGCTGATTCATCTCATAAACTATTTTCCCTTCTATGTCTACTCTTCTTCTCAACTACTTGTGTCCACTCTTCCGATGCTTCCGTAGGAGTTGAAGTTGACCTCTCTTTCCTAAGATATTTGTGCGCAACCACCCCATACCCAAACCTTTGCTTAAGTTCACTCAACATCTCAATAGACCCATCTCCGTCTGCATCTCCATCTCCATCTCCATCTCCAAATCCAAACATAAACGACTACCTCATTCACTCCCTCCAAAAAGCAGTATCTGAAACCACAAACCTCATAAATCTCTTCAACAATGTCGGAAAACCAAACATCATAGACAAGCAAAGAGGAGGAGGTGGACTTCGAGACTGTCGGGAACTCCATCAATCCTCATTGGCTTCTTTGGAAGAATCCATATCAGGCATCCGTTCCTCCGACATGGACACAACTGACGTAGCAATCTACCTCAGTGCAGTCCTCACCAACAAGAACACATGTTTAGAAGGCCTGGATTCTGCTACTGGCACCATGAAGCCCGTTCTGGTGAAGGCTGTGATCAACACTTACAAGCATGCAAGTAACTCTCTGGCAATCCTCTCTAACCCAGCGATGGGGACTGATCCTGAAAACAACCCTTTGAAGGGTGATCCAGAGTGGCTAACAAGCACTGACCAAAGCTTCTTCGATGACTCGCATGGTGATGAGTATGACCCAAAAGAAAAACTTGTTGTGGCTGTAGATGGAACCGGGGATTTTCGAACCATCACTGAAGCCATCAACTCTGCTCCAATTAACAGCATGGAGAGAATAGTGATCTATGTCAAAGAAGGGATTTATGAGGAAAACGTGGAAATCCCATGCAATAGGACCAACATTGTGATGATTGGCGATGGAAGTGATGTCACTGTCATAACTGGTAACAGAAGCGTTGGTGATGGCTGGACCACTTTCAGATCTGCAACTCTAGGTGAACCCTTTTACCCCTTTCTGATTTTTCTGCAATTCATTATATCGATCAATGAAAAGATCTTCTTTTTATAACATTGTTTTCTAACTCAATATCAAAATCTTGAAGTAGTGTCAGTGAAACTCATTCATGTTGTTACGGTAGTTTTTCTATGATGTGGCCAAAATGCAATTACATGATTATTGTGCTGTCTGATTTTCAGCGGTTAATGGTAAAGGATTTCTGGCACGTGATATAGCGTTCAAGAACAGCGCAGGGCCAAAGTCACAAGCAGTTGCCTTGAGGGTAAGTGCAGAACTTGCTGCCTTTTACAGGTGTGCAATGGATGGTTACCAAGACACTTTATATGTTCACTCCTGGAGACAATTTTACAAAGAGTGTGACATTTCTGGGACCATAGATTTCATATTTGGGAATGCAGCAGTGGTTCTACAAGAATGTAACATTATATCGAAAGAACCATTGCATGGCCAAGCCACTGTCATCACTGCACAGTCCAGAGATGACCCAAATGAGCCCAGTGGCATCGTAATCCAATCATGCAACATCAATGCTAGCTTTGATAGCAGTAGTGTTAAGAGCTACCTTGGTAGGCCATGGAGGAACTATTCTCGCACCGTTTACCTCGAGTCCTTCATTGATGGCTTCATTGACCCAAAGGGTTGGACAGAGTGGAATGATGATAAGAAAAGATTGGACACCTTGTATTACGGAGAGTTTGAGAATTATGGACCTGGTTCCAGCACAGACAATCGTGTAAAATGGTCTGGGTACCATGTAATGACCGATGAGGACGCCAACAATTTCACAGTTTCAAAGTTCATCAATGACGATGATTGGCTTCAGGTTACTCATTTTCCTTTTGATTTAGGAATCTGATCATAGAATATATTTAGTTTGGTAATTGTTATGCTACTAGAAATTGTCACTGCCCTTTGGCTTAAGGTAGTAAATAAGCAAGGTTGACTGCTAATTGCTCGTAATATATATGTAACACTTTACGTCGAGTAACTATTTTTGTTTTTAAATTGTAATTGTTGACTTTTTGACATGTGCATCATTGTTATCAATAGTTTAAAAGTAACTAAGAATATCAAATCTTCATAAACTTGGATAATGATAGAAACTAAACTAACTTTATTTTACTAGACATAAAATAAACAATAAAACATGAATCAAGATGAAATAACAAAAACTTAAAAGAGAACATAGAAAGAAACACTACATTATTTTTGGGATTTTTTAAAAAAAGAAAAATATTTGGATAGAAATATATTATTGAAATTATCATCTCATTCTCTTCTTTCATTAAGTACAAGAATATTTTCAGATGAAATAACAAAAACTCAAAAGAGAGCATAGAAAGAAACACTGCATTATTTTTGGGATTTTTTAAAAAAGAAAAATACTTGGATAGAAATATATTATTGAAATTATCATCTCATTCTCTTCTTTCTTTAAGTACAAGAATATTCTCTGAACTCTTAATCGATTAGTTAATGTTTTTAGTTACATAAATTAAATTAATTATTGAATTTATATGTTAAATTACTCTATTATAACTAATTATTAGTTGGAATTTAATTTGTAAGTGATAATGATTTAAATTATAATACTATAATAAATTTACACTTTTGAAAAATATAATATAAAAAATTAATCTTTTAAATTATTTTTTAATTATAAAAAAAAAACGGACCAACAACTGAAACAAATTGACCAATAAATTGGTTTGTTAAATTGATGAATTGAACGGACCAGACCAAAATGAATCGATGGATTAAAATTCTTAACCTGGTTTGTCCCAATTTAAACTGTCCCATTTTAAACGAATTGACGAACTGGTCCGTCAGACCCAGTTCATTTTTTCATCCTAAAGAAATGTAAAGAGAGGAAAAAGAAAAACGGTCACTATAATTAATGAGAAAGGAAGACATTAATAAAATTAATTTCAAACCCAAAAAAGTCATTTTGAATCAAGTAAAAATTATAAAAATGAAACTAAATAAAGATTTAAAAGATAAAGAACCCAAATAAATAGTAAAAGATAAATACTCATTTGCATTATTTAACCAATAAAAAATGGATTGTGTTTGTGTATTGTAAATGTTGATAGTTTAAACTATTGTGAAGATAAGAATAAGTTAAAAAGAATGAAGAATAAATTATAAGAATAAATGTATAATTATAGATAAAATTATACTGGAGGAGGATGATTTCATATAGAATTGTGAAACTATTTCTCATAAAGTGGAGCTAAGAGAGAAAGATGTATAAATTATTGTAAATCTTCTTAAACTTGTTGAATTTAAAGAACGAAAGTTATAAAGTAACTTCATTTCCCCTTAAATTTCCATGAGTATGATAGCAATCCTCATTTATGATTTAATTTAATATAAGGTAATATCTTAAGTAAAATAAAATATAGACTCAATTAGTCGAATAGTATCCACTTTCGTTCAAAACTTTTAGTTTGATACCCGCTTTTAAAAAAGTTTCAATTTCATCATAACTTTTGAAAAAGTGTTTCAATTAGGTTCTTTTAAAAAAAAAAAATTATTAACACAGTTATCGACGTGCCACATGTCAGCCTCTGATTTTTTTAACCTTTTTTTAGAAAAAAAAAAATTGCCACGTGTCAAATCCTTTGTGTAATACGTGGCATTGTTAGTGCCATGTGGCAAAGTACCACCACGTGTTAAATATCATTATATAATTGTTATAATGATATTTGTTACTAAAAAATGACTTACAAAATTAAGTATCACTAGTGCAAAAAGAGCTTATTATGACAGGTAAAAAGGATTTATTATGACAGGTATGTTGGCATCATAGTTGCAGGAGTCATAAAAAATGCACTTTTTCTATGACATCGTGAAAATTTGTCATAGTAAGTCTAACTTACTATGATAGGTATTTCTACACCTAACATAATAAGTGGGTATTTTTTTTAATGTTTTCAATTTTCCTCCATTCATAAGTATTTCTACACCTAACATAACATATTGATTCTCTTCAGCTTCTTCTCCAAATCCTCAAAATCAAACCACCTCAGTAAAGCCAAAAAGTCTCTAGGGTTATTTGCCCCTCCCAAAGCCACCAACAATCTTCACTGTAATACCTCTTCCCAGACACCATCCTCATTATACTGTTAAAAGTCATTTCTGAAAAGCTTCAATAAATTATACAAATAATAATAAAAATTTAAAAAATATGGAGTACAATCAAAATTTTGCTATGTAGTCTTCAATAATTTATACCTAATTTAATTCTATCGCCAAATTTACCTAGATTTGAGTTCCACTTTGGCGAAGGCGTTGCACGAGTCGTGAGCGAGCTTTCGCACGAGTCGTGAGCGAGCTTTCGCACGAGTCGTGAGCGAGCTTTCGCACGAGCCTCATGCTCTCGTCCGTTCAGATTTTCGAGAAGCAGTTCAAACGGTGCATTGAGAAAACCTCGAGCGACACGATGCGGCGAAGGTTGCGCCAGTGGTCGCCGTAGGGCGACACCGTGACGGTGGTGTTGTTGTAGCCGATGTACTTGTCAGCGAGGAAGCGAGGTCGGTTCGCCAGACGATGTTGGTTTTTGGTGAAGCATTCCTACACTGCCTCAAGGGACAAAACGGAGCAGCGAACAAAGCGGCGAACGGAGTGGCCAATGAAGCGATGACAGCAACACGAAATAAGAAGGTAACGTGACTGTTTGAGAAAGAAAGTATACTTCTGGAGAAATAATGGGACGAGAAAGAGAAAGAGAAAAGAGGGAAGGAAAAAATTAGGGATTTAAAGATATTATGACAGGTTTCTCTAAATCTGTCATAATATATTTTTAACATAATTTCAATTTTGCCACCGTGCCCATATACTATGATAGGTCCTCTGCACCTGTCATAATAAATTTTCCCTTATCACTTATTATGATAGATCCCTTTTTACCAGTCAAAGTAACTGTTACTTTTATTACAAAAATTCCACCGATCAGCTTATTATGATAGGTGACTTATACCTGTCATAATAAGTCGTCATAGATTCTCCTTTTTTCATGAGTGTATTGATATTTATATTGAAGTTTAGTGGTAAAAGTCATGAATAACAAAACATGGGTTAACAATTAAGAAAAAAATGTAATACGTCATTTTTAATAAAAAAATATGAGTATTATTGAAATTGTTATACTCATATTTTGTTATTTATGACTTTTACTATTAAATTTTAATATAAATATGAGTAATTAATTTTGTAAGTTATTTTTAATAACAAATATCAATATAACATTTATATAAATAATAAATTTGGTCTTAAGGAAGAGACAATATTTCTCTATTTTGTAAAAAAATATTTGGACAAAATTGAAATAAATAGAACGTGGAATAAATTGAAACAAATAAAAATATATGAGTACTAAATTGAAACAAATAGACACATGTGGAAACTAAATTGAAATCAAGACAATGACACTTGGTAGGTACCTTGCCACGTGTCGGTACCTTGCCACATGGCATTAACAATGTCATGTGTCACACCAAGGATTTGACACATGACAATTTTTTTTCTAAAAAAAATTAAAAAAATTAAAAAACCAGAGAATGACACGTGGCATGTCGTTAGCGGCGTTAATAAATTTTTTTTCTAAAAAGGACCTAATTAAAACACTTTTTCAAAAGTTGGAACGAAATTGAAACATTTTTAAAAGTGAGTACCAAACTGAAACTTTTGAATGAAAGTGGGTATTATTCAACTAATTAAGCCTAAATATAAATCGAGGCATAAAGTCCATCATTCTTGCCTTAATTCTCGATGGTTTGTTTCAGCTGTCTATATTTGTTTAAGGTTAAAATACTTTTTTGATCCCAATTTTTGTCAAGTTTTTTCAAATAAGTCCTAATTTTGGTTGTGTTCAAATAGGTCCCAATTTTTGTCAATATTGTTCAATTTGGTCCTTTTTTTCTAACACCGTTTAAATCATTAACGGCCATGAATAGTGACTGCCACGTGTCACTTCGTGATTTTTTTGAATTTTTTTAAAATGTTTTAAAATTTTTTTAAAATGTACATATGTCAACCCAGGACATGCCACGTGTCACTTCATGGTTTTTTTTAATTTTCTTTTAAATTTTTTTACAATTTTTTTTAAATGTCCACGTATCAACCCAATAGCATGTCACATGTCAAAGTCAATGTTCTAAATTCAATTTGGTCCCTATATTCGTTATTTTTGTTCAATTAGGTCCCAATTTTTGTTAACATTAACCAATTTGGTCCCTCTCCAAATTAAAATCAAATTTAACTTTTATATTAAAATTCACATTTTTTATTAAACATTTTTATATAATATATTAAAATTCACGTCATTATAACTTTGATATAAAAATTAAATTTGGTCACATCTTCGATAGAGACCAAATTGGTTAATTTTAATAAAAATTGGGACCTAATTGAACAAAAATAACAAATATAGGGACCAAATTGAATATAGAATATTGACTTTAACACGTGGCACACTACTGAGTTGACACGTGGACATTTAAAAAAATTTAAAAATTCAAAAATAAATTCAAAAATAAAAATAAAAAATAAAAAATTCAAAAAAACCATGAAGTGACACGTGGCACGCTCTTGGGTTGACACGTGTACATTTAAAAAATTTTAAAAAAAAAATTTAAAAATTTTAAACAAAATTTAAAAAAATTCAAAAAAAGAATAAAAAAAACCACGAAGTGACACGTGGCAGTCACTGTTCATGGCCGTTAATGATTTAAACTAGGGATGGCAACGGGGTAGGGCGGGCACGGGTTTCACTATCCCATACCCATCCTCGTAAAAAAAATTCATCCCCATCCTCATACCCAAATCCAACGGGTATCAAACTTTCGTCTCATCCCCATCTCCACCGGGTAACGGGTATAATCTGGTACCCATACCCATACCCATTTTCTTACTACTTCAATATTAATTTTAATTAATTTTTATAAAATAATAAAAAATTATGATAAAAGAAACATAATATTATCAAATATTCAATATTAGAAGGATGATTGTTTCTTCGATATCAAATCTTGTAAAATAAATTATAATTGTTTACATTTTAAATACCAAATAAAATTTCATAAGAACCAAAATAATTATTAAATTTGCAAATATTAATGAAACATAGTTGATAAAATTTAAAAATATTTTTTTAAAAATATAAAAGAAAAACAAATATTCAAATTAAAATATATTTTAAATGTTTGTTTACTTCAATCTTTTAAATTCTAATAAATCTCTTTTTTATACACTAATAAAATTTATAATACATCATTTGATCAAAATGATACAAAGAACAAATAATAATTGTAATAAAAGTTTAAAATAAATTATAATTGTTTACATTTTAGATTATAATACCAAATAAAATTTCATGAGAACCAACACATTTATTAAATTTACAAACATTAATGAAACATAGTTGATAAAATTTAAAAATATTTTTTTAAAAATATAAAAGGAAAACAAATATTGAAATTAAAATATATTTTAAATGTTTGTTTACTTCAATCTTTTAAATTCTAATGAATATCTTTTTTATACACTAATAAAAGTTATAATACATTACTTGATCAAAATGATACAAAGAACAAATAATAATCATAATTTAACATAAATCTTGTATCTTTTAAACTTCGATTATGTTGGATGGTGATAAAAAAATATTCATGACAATTAGATTAAATTTTTATATTGTAGTAAATAAAAGTTATTTATACAATTATATTGAAAAGATTACAGTATGATTGATAATGAGTTAGAAAATAAAAAATAATTAGATAAAATATATCGAAATAGTATTTTACATAATGAAAATAAACAAGAAATAAAAATATTAAAAAATTAACAAATGTTTCCAAACAATTTGAGAGACTGTAGAAAGAAATCGCATAAAGAAAAACAAATGTATAATTAAAGGTATGATAAGTTGAAAAATATCTTAGAGATCTAAGAAAACTTTTCAAATATCAACATATACTCAGTGGTTGAGAAATAACAAAAAATATTTTAGTGAAACAAAAGAGTTCTTCAAATGAAACAAAAACTAATAATAATAATAATAATAAGTAAATGATTTTTTTTTATATTACCTAGTAAATGAAATGTTTGTTCTATTAAATACTTAAATTGAGAATATTAAACATTCTCATTTAAAAGGAAAATATACAATAAATAAAAATATTAAAAAATAATAGAAATATTCAAATGTGAGACATAAAGAATTTTAATTGACATACATTTTTTAACATAATTACATAAAGGTTATGATAAGATGAAAAATATAATTAAGATGCGAATGAGTTTCATGACAAATCAAATAATTAAAAGAAATAAAAAATAATATATATATATATATATATATATAGTTATATAATTAATTGAGAATATTTTAATAATTTAAACGGGGACGGGTATTATGGCGGGGATATGTACATCCCCATACCCATCCCCATATCCAATTGAAAAAGTCGGGGATTCCCCATACCCAGTCAACGCGGGGATTTCCCATCAAAACAAAAACGAGTTCGGACAATACCCACGGGAACAGGTTTATTTGCCATCTCTAATTTAAACGGTGTTAGCAAAAAAGGACTCAATTGAACAAAATTGACAAAAATTGAGACCTATTTGAACACAAAACCAAAATTATGACTTATTTAAAAAAACTTGACGAAAATTGGGACCAAAAAGGTATTTTAACCTTTGTTTAACATCCATAGCATAAAGTTCTTGTTTTCTCCATTGGCATATTGATTATGTAGATGTGCCCATATTTTCCACATAAAAGAACAAGAAGAAGTTTTTTTTTAGGTGTAAGAGATTCAACATTATTTGTATAGTTACAAACCACACCAGCCAATTAGCTTAACTTTCCTTTTACGATGACAAGGATTGATTCCACTCTGCTATCTGATTAATATGTGTCACAACCTAAATTATGATGGGACAACGACAAAAGGATAAATATTAATACATGTCGCAATCTAAATCACGACGGGACGACGACAAAAGGATAAATAGTTGAAAATAAAGTTTGAAGTCACCATCATAGTTTATTCTGAAAAATTACAGAAAAAACTATAAAATAAGACATGGTCTACGAAAATCAGATTATGGGTCCGAAAGTCAATTATGTGTAAGGAAGATATTAGCATCCTATAACATCCGTCATAAGACGGTACCTTTAATTAAATATGCAAAAAGGATGTGATGTTTATAAATGTTTATTTTCCCCTACAAATAAAAATAAAAGAGTGTATAAAAGAAATAAAATACATATTTTTTAATTTTTGGGACCCGACAAGGATTAACCTCAGTCATACGTATTTTCATTCACAATGAAAAATCAAGACCACGTAATTGTAGAAAAAAACTATTTGGGAAAATGATTTTAGAATATTTTGGATTTTTAAGAAATGAACTTGACAAGGATTGACCTCAGAATATTTTGAATTTTTAAAAGAAATTAAATAAGTGGATATTATGCTTAATAAATTAAGTGTAAAGAACACTCCTTAGTCATATATTCATGTATCATCCCGATCGGGGTCCAATGATTCAAAGATTGATAAAGTGGTTATAGACCAATCCAAATACATGAAATATCTACTTTAGGGAGTTTGTTTTCTCTACTTTTTTTTTATGGTGGTAGGTGGTACTTTGACACCAATACTCTCATTTGACACTCATATAAATTAATATTTTATTTAAATAATAATATTTTATTAGGAAAAGTTGGTGTCAAATGGTAGTTATTTGGGAATGGTGGTGTCAAAGTAACTTTTTCCTTTTTTTTCTATTGTTCCTCTGTTGTGCCTTCAAAATACACTAATGGTCATTAATTTTAAAATTTTAAAATATATTAAAAGTATCTTGAAAATACCAAAATAGTGTGTTTTTAATGTTGAGCAGAGAAACCAACACTAGTGCAAAATCACGGTTTTACATTGCCTTATAGGCCTCGGTTATTGCGGAACCGAAGCCTATAACGACGCGGTAAAATTTTTGAAAATTTTTAAACCTTTTTGCCTCGGGTCCCAATCCAACCAAAGCATATAAGGACTTTTATGCTTCGATTATCACTCAACCGAGGCCTATAACGCATCAGGGTTCCCCAAATTTTCAAAATTGTCACTAACAGTAGAGGTTTTGGCCTCGAGTGAAATAGGACTGAGGCCTATTGCCTCGGTTATTAATTGAACTGAGGTCATATCCCTTATTTAGGGTTCCAAATTCGCGAACCCAACATTGTTTATCTTCGTCCCAAACTTGAAGTTGTTGTTCATCCCTACGCGAACTCCACCACACTACGTCACACCATTGCGCCACCGTCCACCACAACCACCATTGTGCTCCGACGAAGGTTGTCACTGCTCCGTACCACTTTGTTGTGGCGTTGTGGCTATACATCAACGGTGCAGGAAGGTGGGTTCGTTCCAGTGAGTTCGTGTTCGTGGCGGAGAAGAATGAGGTTGTACACAATTCAGGGGTTGCTCCCGCAATGGTCTGATGTGGTTGCTCCGATAAAGGTTTGAAGGTGTGCTATGGAGGTGGTTAAGAGGTGCAAAGTTCGTGTTTGTGGCAGAGAAGAACTCGCGTTCTTCTATTCGTGGTGTAGAGGTGGTTCAAGCGCAATCTGGATCGTTCTTGCGTTGAAGATGGAGGCAGCGCAGTGATTAGGGTTTCGAACGGTGGTGAGGTTCGCTGCAGTGGAGTTCGCGACGAGGCAATGGTGGTGAAGTTCGCTGCGACAAACGGTGGTGAGGTTCGTTGCAGTGAATCTCTAAAAATTTAGAGACTCTATAGTCTCAGTTTCTAGGATAACCGAAGCATAAACGTGAATCTATGACTTCTAGTCACACTCAAGGCCAAAAGCCTTCACCTTTTAACCTCGTCCTAATATGCTTCAGTTCGAAAACTGGTGCAGAACATAAAAACAACAACTGCTGCCATTGCTGCACCGTTGCGGACTCCTACTTTAGGTTTATTGGAACGTTTTGAAGACACAAATTACTGGACCCATGACTTTTGCGATATTTTTATTTTATTAACAAATTCTTTTGATTCAGAGGAAATCGCATTTTATAATAATGTTGCATATATCATTTGTCTCGTTATTATAACGCGCATATATATAGTAGTGTACTTTTAAATAAATATAAAATGGTTTTTGTTTATGATATGTTGAAAAAAAATACTCAAACTTAAAAAGAAAAGAAAAGAAAAAGTTAAACATATTTTTTTATATTATTTTTTAAAAAGATATTTTTCTCTAGAAAGAGTGGAGGTATGTTTATAAATGCACCCTCATGTTTGTGAGTGACCAACCATTTGAGATACCAATTGTAAAGAAAATAAATAGATTAAATTTTAACCCAGAAATGGTGGGGTGGTAAAAGAATATTTTTTTTTTATAAAGAAAGCTTTCTTGATAAAAACATTGATTAAGAATGTAAGTTTATAGCAATCAGTGTTGCAATAAATCAAGATAAACCAAGATAATGTAGTCAAGATGAAAGGATTGAAGAGATGAAAACAAATTTTCATAATAATTCAACAAAAATCTATATACAATAACTTAAATTGCAAATTACTATGGTCATTATTAATTGAGTTTTGGTTAATTACTCATGATACCCACTTTCGTATTCCTATGTCAATTTGGTATCCACCCTTAAAAAATTATCAATTGCGTCCTAACTTTTGAGAAGTGTCTCAATTAGGTATATTTTAGAAAATTTTAGTTAACGCCGTTAACGGCGTGTCACATGTCAATTTGTTGCAATTTTTTTGTTGCGGAATTTTTTGCAAAAATTGGAAAAAATCAGATATCGAGATGTGGCACACCTTTAATAGCGTTAATTATTTTATTTTAAAAATGTCCTAATTGAAACACTTCTCGTTGAAACACAATTGATATTTTTTAAGAACGAATACCAAATTGATACATATATCAAAATAGGTACCATTTGAGAAATTAAAACTTGAGTTTCGTATCATCTGTTAATATTATCATAGATTCAAAACGTTTTGTAATAATAAAGATAATTGTGATACTTTAAACTTCATATATGTTTTTTAATCATTAAAAATACGTTAAATATTAATTTTAATAATATTTATATATTTTGTATTATATTGAAACTTTTTACCGATTCCAAAAAAATATTAATTAAACATATTAGATTTTTGAAATTGATATTTATATTATTATATTGACCTTTACCATTATCTTAAAATGTTGGGTAAAATTGTTTTTTCTTATAAATGAAAAAAGAAAATAGTATATAATGGTCCTTTTCTTCCCATATTTTCAAAAGTTTTTTCATTTTTTTTCTAAATTCGTTTAGAGATTTCCATTTTGAAAAATAAACCCCTATTATTTCAAAAATTGATTAACGTTTGATGAATAAATGTTGTCAAAATTCCCCCAATAATCTCTGATTGTTGTCATTTCTTTTTCATAAGCTTTTTCACACTCAGTATACTGCTATCCGTTTAAAACAGTGTTTACCTAATTGAAGAGATTTGAATATAATGAGGGAGAAGGTAATGTATACAAGAGAATTCAATGAGTTTCAGAACTTCATACTTCAATTTCTAACTGTTAAATTTTTGTTAACTGTTGGTCATACTCATTTCAAATAAGCCAACCCAGTAAATAAGACTTTCAAACAGGCCTTGAGGCAGAGGAAAGTAACAATCGTAAGAAACTTGATTAACCATTAACAAAATAACACTATTCTAATTTCCTCAAATCCCGTTATCATAAGGTACCAAAGTAGTATCAAGCCAACCATCTCCATTGATGAACTGCGAAACTGTGAAATTATATGCATCACCATAATCCATCAAATGGAAGCCCAACCATTGCACACGATTATCTATGGTGGAACCAGGTCCATAGTTGTCATATTCTCCATAGTACAATGTGTCCAAAGGTTGTTCACCAGACCACTTTGTCCAACCCTTTGGATCAATGAAGTTATCAATGTAAGACTCGAGGTAAACAGTGCGAGAATAGACCCTCCATGGCCTCCCAAGGAAGCTCTTGAAACTGCTAGAGTTGGAATACAGATCAAGGGTAGCTATGATTGAACAGTTCTGGATTGAGATGCCAGTGTCCTCATCTGGGCTATCTCTGGATTGTGCAGTGATCACAGTGAATTGCCCAGGCAATGGCTTTCTTGATATGATGTTACAGTCTTGAAAAATCACTGCTGCATTTCCAAATATGAAATCTATGGTCCCATAAATGTCGCACTCTCTGTAAAATTGTCTAAAGGAGTGAACATATAAAGTGTCTTGGTAGCCATAAATGGCACACCGGTAAAATGCAGTTAAGTCTGCATTTACCCTCAAGGCCACTGCTTGGTGCTTCTCAGGCCCTGCACTGTTCTCAATTGCAATGTCACGTGCAAGAAAACCATCACCGGAAACCGCTGGAAAACGCACACAACATTGTCATGTGATTCCCATTTTGGTCCCATTAAATACGGGAAAACTATGGTATAATTCAAGTTAAAATGGTTTCGAAAACGATGATTCATTAATATGTTTGTTGTGTCACTTCTCTACTTCGTGCCAAGTGGTAACCAGTGCATGAGAAGTCAATAATTGCAGAAAAATCAGAAAGGGGTAAAAGGGTTCACCTAGAGTTGCAGATCTGAAAGTGGTCCAGCCATCACCAACGCTTCTGTTACCAGTTATGACAGTGACATCACTTCCATCGCCGAGCATCACAATGTTGGTCTTATAGCTTGGGATTTCAACGTTTTCCTCGTAAATCCCTTCTTTGACATAGATCACTGTCCTATCCATGCTGTTGTTCGGAGCAAAGTTGATGGCTTCAGTGATGGTGCTAAAGTTCCCAGTTCCATCTGCAGCCACGACTAGCACTTCATTTGGGTTATATTCTTCCCTATCTTGAAAAGTTCCTTGCTTTCGGCTTGATAACCACTTCGGAGCATTCATCAATGGTTGTTTATTCTTCTGGCCTGTGGGAGTCCCCGTCTCAGGCTTCGGTAGCACAGAAAGAGAGTTACTGACATGCTTGTAAGTGTTGATCACGGATTTCACCAGAGCTGGTTTCATGGTGCCAGAAGCAGAATCTAGGCCTTCCAAGCATGTGTTCTTGTTGGTGAGAGCTGCACTGAGGTAGGCTCTTGCATCAACTATGCTCATGGAGTTGGAGGAACGGATCCCTGAGAGTGATCTTTTCAGAGAAGCCAATGTGGATTGGTGGAGTTCTCTGCAGTCCTGAACCGCTCCTCTTTGCTTCTCTATGATGTTTGAGTGTCCAACGTTGTGGAAGATGTTGGAGAGCTTTGTGGCTTCAGATATTGCTACTTGGAGGGACTGAAGGAGGTAGCTGATAATGTTTGGACTTATGTTTATTGAGATGGATAGCTTCAATGAATCGAAACAAACTTCTGGATATGGAGTGGTTGTGCAGAAAGATCTTAAGGAAGAGAGATTGGAGTGAAGTGTTGCGGAAGCATTGGAGGAGGTGGCAGAACAAGTGTGTGAGTAGAAGATTGCAAGCAGAAGAAAGACGAGTTTACGAGATGAATGAGCCATGAAAAGATGAAGATGATGAATGAGGAAAAAGTAAACAGAGATGAAAGTGTTTGATATTTTGACTCACTTAAATAAAGTGATGGGGACAGTGATTAGAATCTAAAGTAACACAGGTTTTGAACTAATGCATTATTGGAAGTATGTCTGCCACTGTATTCATTGATATCAAGTGGAAAATTTTTCTGGTTTTATTTTTTTTTATTAGACTTTAGTCAAATGAATATGATGAGAAGAATAAAAAAGTTACAAACTTTACTTTTGGGTGAGTAGATTATAGCAAGTTGCTCCTGGAAGATAATGTAAAAGAAAATGTTATTTCTTCTATGGAAGAGGATACTCTGAGTCTCAGACAAAAAGACAGTGACTGCATGTTGCAGTTAATTGGACACACCCATTTGGGATTTTCATGGCTCACCAACCAACCATGCTCTTAAAATTACAAAACTTACTAAGCTAAAAGGTTTAGATTTCTAGATCTTTTAACCAATACAGAGTAATTTACATTTAAAATTACAAAAAAACAGTGAAACCTTTTAAAAAATTTTGAAGTTGGACGAGTACGATGACACAACTTCATAAGAAAGAAGTTGTGTTATCTCAAACGATTTCACTATATTTGAAGTCACGCCAAAATCACTCAATTTCTTTGATTGTATACTAATAAAATCATTTTCATTGACACAACTTTTTAACACGACACAATTTTAAAATTTTAAAAATATTACATCACTTTATTTTTTACTTTTTTAGATATAAATTAGAAAAAATAGAACATTAGGATATGTGATGATGGTATGTCGAGGTATTGGATTGTATATGCCTTGGAGATACTCAGAGATACACATTGTGACTAGATAACAATAACTAAATTCAGTAATAAATTGATAAATTTTGTGATAATATTAAAATATATTTAAAGATAAAATGGAAATGATTACACTTAAAATTTATTTGACTTATGCAATATACTATGAATTTCTTTAATTTTAGAAATTAATGTGAAGGTGCTTGGGGTGACCGTGAGTGATGGAATGTATATAGCAACCCGTGAAGCTGCTTCGAAGACTGGATCACCCCCAACCTGTATGGGTTTGCACTGAAATTTTTAAAAGTAGGAAATTAAAACATTCTAATGTTAAACTAACAAAAAGAAATTGAAAAAAAAAACATTATAATAGTAGAATTAAAAATATATGTTCAATTTATTTTAAAATTAATAAATATGAAGTATCTTTCTTGACAAAACTTATTAAAAAGTTGGGTACATAAGTTTATATCCATTTGGATGAGAATAAAATTACATGAAAGAATAAAAGATGAGATGGTAGTTTGAAACTTATATAAAATTAAATTGAAAACCGATGTATCTCTTCTTCCAAACAGAATAACCTAAATAGATAAATCCTTAGTTAATGTTTTATTATTCGTTAATCTTTAATCAATGAGTTCATTCAGACAACTTGAGTTTGTCTCGTGAAATCATAAGTCAGAATACTGAACTGGGCAACCGTCATTCACGTTTGTCCACAAATATGCCAAATCTCACGTGTGGAGATTCTTTTGGCTATAAACAAATTATTACTTTTTCATATTTTTTATTTTATTTAAATATTGCTCTAATATTGATAAAAAGGTAAACAAAATTATTTAATAAAATAAAAAAATAATAGGAAAATATATAATTTAGCCTATTTATGTTTATAACAAACGTAGAAAAAAGAACATATGTATGTAGCTAGCCCTGAGCACATTATTGTGTTTTTCCTGTTCGCACTTCACGTGAAAAGATAGTGAAAAAGTGATGGAACCCAACCAAAAAAAAAGGAGTTTTATTGTCTTTTATATTTGTGAGACTCCATTATCATGAATAAAGGTACAATCTCAAACTATTTTTATTGGCTATTCCGGATTAATTAAGTTTTAAGTTATTGTTAGTTTAGATATTTTAATTAAATTTTTATTATACTTTTATTTGAATAATTAAAAGTTTTATGTTTTTAAGTAAGTCCTTGTGACTTGATTTTTTTGGAATAGGTGACATAAGTGTTTTTTTTCTTGGAATTTTGTAAGACAAAACAATGCATAGAAATGGATTAAGCCATCAAAATCAGATTATAAGTGAAAAACAAAATGCAGTGTACAGGAGAAAACAGAATCGACTAAGTTTTATTAATATTAGATGATATTGTTAATATAAAATAATAAATAAATCTTATTATTTAAAAAAATCATCCTAAATAATATAACTGTCATGTTTTTTAATGATTTTCATGTCATTACCGAGAAATCATTATCATTGATATAAATAATGTTAACAATATAATATTTTTAATAAATTTTTAATAAAAAAATTATATATTAATTTTATGTAAAGTATAAAATTTCACATTTTAACTGATACAAATAAATAAATAAGATGAAGCGACAAAATAATTATAATACAATTCAGTGAATAGAAAAATTAAATTAAAAGCATTCAATAAATTACTGTCCAGAAATATTCAATAATTTTTTTAAAAAAAGGTAGAAACTCAAATTTGAAAATAACTAAAACGAACTTAATACTTAATTTATAGTATCATATATGTAGAAATTGAACCACTTAATCTGTAATATGACGCTCGTTCTGCTACTTTTAATGAAAAATATTTAGCGTATTTTTTTCTACATAAGATTTTTCAAATTAAATGAAATATAAATTGGAGCTAAAATGTATTATTTTTTAAATTTTATTTTATTGTGGATGTTATGCGAACAAATTATTCATCCATTCTCTCTAATTGGATGTGTATTTATATAATATGCCTAGTTAGTGGAGCAACTTTTTGCATAAAGGAGAATTAGTAATCTAAAAGAAAACCATTAATCTAAAAGGTCAAAGTGTACGGAATTCTTCATTTATTAATGTTTTTGTTATCAATAAATGTACTTTGGTTACAATTCTAAAAATAATACTCAAATAAAAGTCATGAATTAAAATTCAACATGAATATTTTATTTTTATTTTTATTCAATCTAAAAATTCAAATTTATATTTTGATTGCTAATATTAAAAGTATCTCTAAAATGTTTTGCATCTATGGTGTAATGTTGCCCGTGACACCCACTCTATTAACTTTTACCATTATTTTAGTGCTGATGCTTTTATGTCTTTGGGAAGGTGCGTGTACTTTGGTAGGCGATAATACTTTTTGGATTTTTGTTGGTTGTTAGGCAGATATTTACCAAGATTTTACACTGAGAAATATGAAAAACAGAGTAACAGAAAATTATAAAAATAAAAATAAAGAGTTAATTTTAGAGTTAGTCACCCCAGTTTACTAAATATCTTGTCTTGTGTTGTGTGTATATAGTGAGACTTTGATACTCATTTGGAAGTTAAATTGCGATAGAGGGGTCTACAGTTTTATCCACAACAAAATTACACGAGAATGATTTCCAGTTTTATATAAAAAAAAATTATATAAAAGTTTGTAGTTTTTTTTGTCAATCGGATAATAATACTTTTTATTGAATTCGAACTATATTAAATTTTCTGTGTACTTTTATTTATATTTTTACTCTTATTTTTATATGTGTTTATCTGTAAATAGATTATTTTTCTATTGCATGATTTTTTATGTGTCTTTCTGGTAAATTCTTCTTTAAAGATTCATTAAAAATTGTATGAACGTTTGTTAAAAAAATTACATGTTAAGTAATAATATCTTTTGTTAAGTATTTGTGGATATAGGTCTTGTGGTGTCTAATCATGTTAAATTTTGTTGTGTTTTTATTTATATTTCCTCTCTTTTGTGTGGGTATGTTTCTCTTTGAAGAGATTATTTTTCAATTGCATAATTTTTAACAACTTTAAGTCATTAATCTTTATAAAATCGGTTTGTAAGGTAGGTAGTCTGATAAGAATAACGGGTGATAGGATATGTTCAACAAATAAAAAATTTTGTTATAATAAGCTTTAAATGATATTGATATATAAATCATCTAAGGAGTAACTTCAAACCTAACTTAACTTTATAAAACCAGTGTGTAAGGTGAAGTTTGTACTTACTTATATATTATAAATTATTTTTAGTCAATAATAGTTTTATATGTTAATTTTTTTTTCTATAATTTACCTTTGATGTCTCTATAGAATGCAACAAAGGTTCTAATTATTCTGTTGTAGGTATATTACAAAGGCCGTGGTAACATTACCATTGGAATATGTTAATTTATATATGTAGTCTTCTTTGTCAACAATTTATCATATATTGCACTTATTTTATATCAATTTAGGAAGGATAATAGATTTGATAAAATAAAACTTTTGAAGCTGTGAAGGCTCTTGTAAATTCAGATATTGGGTGACTCAAATGTCTCACAGCATATTGTAAATCAAACAATGGAGTAGATATTAGGTAATAATTGGACTAATAGTTTTCTTTCACGTGCTATTATACGAAGACAAAGAAACATGTCACCGGAATAGTGGGAGAAAGAAGAAAGTAATGCATGTTATATTAGGACTACTACAAAATCATTCATTTATAACCTTTTCTACGATCATTATATGAGAATTGTACGTAGTTAAAAAATATATTGTGGCTCTTTTGTAATTAAATGAATATACTACAAAATGTTTGTGCAGACACTTATTCTCTTCGTTGTTCCTACTCCTCCATTTTACCTTTCCATTGTAGATGTCACTATGCACTTCACGAAAAAAAAAAAAACATATTTTTTTCTCTTTTCCAAATTATGATCGTATTTTTTTTAATTATATTAATGTGTTATTTACAGGAACGACGGATTTTCAACAAATATTTGACACAAAAATAAAATAATTTGCAGATACTAAATATATAAAATGTAAGCCTTTTTTTTTCAGTGCTATAGAGTTTGGGCCTGGCCTTTTCGGAGGCCCAAGGCCAGCCCTACTGTAGGACCCCTATACCCTTCCAACTCACTCATTCTTCACCCTTCTATTTTCCAGAGCTGCCCTCT
>Ga0214543_1004688_pt1 | contig 25743 bp, 16 predicted proteins | sample CNSS2metaG_FD_160094 | JGI IMG/M metagenome (GOLD analysis project Ga0214543, IMG submission 160094) | Root nodule microbial communities from cowpea collected in UCLA plant growth center, Los Angeles, California, USA - CNSS2 | ecosystem: Host-associated > Plants > Roots > Nodule | place: USA... | reverse complement strand
AGCTACTTTTTGTATTTTTTTATGAAATTTATTGAAATAAATTAAAAAGAACTTTATGCTTTTTATTATCCATTTTCACTGATAACCATTTGTCACTCCAATTTATGTCACGACTGAATTATACAAAGCAATTAAATACTTATATCACCCATAGATCCAAGAATGACAATGTGGAGTTCCATCTAACCATTAAAGTACTCGAAGGAGATAAAAAACCATACACACACACACACACACACATATATATATATATATATATATATATATTAAAATTAGATTATAATAAATTAAATTCATATATTAAAACAAATTATTATGTAATAGTTATTTTTTCAACAAATAGACAAAATTCCACACAAACAGCAATTCTATTTTAAATGAGACCATTCTTAAAGAAACGGTTTCTTTTTTTTTTTTTATGGAAAAGCAATAAATTTGACGGCTTGTACATGACAAATATATAACGAACTAAAAAAATAAAATGATCCTAAATTAGTATAAACAGACTTTTCGCTGGTTGCAGTGTTTCATTCATTCAATAATTTTTCATTACAATAATTTGGAGTAAGCAGCACATCTCACGAGGCAATGTCTGCAAAGAAAATGTCAGAAAGTAAATTCAGAAAACTCAAATAACGTGAAGTATCTATGATTTATCAGAAACTATAATTGAATTTGTAATATTCCTAGTTTTAACTTGTTAAAAGCAAATAAGCATATGCATGATTTGAACTAGGACCAATATTTTGCTAGAGATTTTTCTTGAGAAAATTTTGCATTATTTTGTATATTATTTAGCCCGAATGATATTTAAGTCAGTTGCTAACTGTTACCGTTGCAGGAAAACATTTTAAGAGAGAACATATATCTATCACCAAGAAATTTAGATTCACATATTATATATTATACCAACCACTGGCAAGCAATACATGCTAATTATAACCACCTAGTACCTTAAAACACAACCTATTTGTCAAGCCATTTTCACTGATTAATTCTCCTCTGTCATATACCTAAAATAAAAGCATCCATCTACAACAGCTGCAAGAATTTAATACGATATCACACATATTATAAGAATCCTTTGCCAAACTAAGAGTTTCCAATGTAACTGGATGAAAGGCACGCATACACACATAAATAAACTACTTCAACTTTTAACTTTTTTTTTTTTATCAAATGCAATTTAGGGCAAGATTAATACTCATCAAAACTTTGCTATCTCTAATCAAGGTTCATGTATAGAAATTTGATTTTAAGGCATCTTGGCTTCTTCAAACAGCACATTGACAAGCTTATATATATACTGAAATTGAGAATCATGTATATGGATGACTATATAATTGAAGAAGCTGTTATGTAAAATTAGCATCAATCAATCTGAAATGAAATCTTAAGATATTTAAAATAGAATTTCAGAATACTCGTTTACATTTGTCATGGATAGCCAATTTCTTAGCAGACTTGCATTGTTAACATGATGTGGCTGCAAAAGTATCTTAATTGCAGTAATTCAACCTTTTTAACATTAAAAGATGGAATACAATTACATTTATCTTTGTGCTTATTTTTTACCTTTTATGCATATATGTTCATACCTGAAAAATATATTACGAAGGACAACTTTTAGGTGTCTGATCTTAATGTTCATAAACATTTTCTTTGCAGGACTGAGCCTGAGGTCATGTTTTAGGACCATACTGGTAGCACATGATATGAACTCGTAACAGTTCCAAATTAATGCAACTGTACCATCATCTAATAAAACTGTGTATGTGACTATAGCATGAAACTTGAATCAATTGAGAAGCAACACCCATCAACCTAAACAAAAATTTAAGGCAAAAACAAACAGAAAATAATGCACAATAGTCCATTACATTGAATCCACTTCAGATCTTTCAGTCGGTGGATCTTTCTAATCTTAAGTTTTGTAGCTAACAACATTGGACCACATACAGTTGTCTACCCAGGAAACTAACAAATTGAACCGCTTCTGTTTGTCTGTAACTCACATCAACGCATCCCAAAAAAAGTTAAAGAAAGGTTGTTGAGATTGTGAGACAAACGAGTACGACTGTAAGCAATTACGTGAAGGATCGTTTCTGTTAGATAGATCACTTTCATGTTATGTAGAACCACACAAATACATGTAGTATAGTACTATCCAGAACATGTTAAAGTCTTTGAGGTCATGAATTATTCACTGTCTGTTTATCACATACTTTGTCTCATATATCTTCATATACTTATTTCTACAAACACCATTTTCTTTCCTTATTATTATAACAGATAAATATCTGTGCATGGATATGGATATGTATGAAAAGTGACTGATAATTAATACTGGGAAGAGAATAGAAGATACACATACATACAGTTGAAATTAATAGAAAAATCAAACAGTATGAGATTAAAAGTATGAAGTATGAGAAAGAATGGTACCTGAAATGGAGACTGTGGTTGAAAAAGTAGCAGAAGAAACTACTCTGTTGGTTATTGAGTGATTGAAGCTGCAAGATGACCTGATGGAACCACATCTCATAACAACAAAAAAATTTCCTTTTTGGTAGGTTTCCTTTAAGGATCAATTCCAGTTTATAACAAGACCCTTTTGTAGAATATGAAGAAAATCAAGCAGAAGAACAAGCCAGGTAAAGTTAAAACCTTTTCTTTTTTTTTTTTTCAGAAGTGATTGACACCAGAAAGAAACCTTGAATTTGAACCAAAAAATGAGTAGATATGGATTTTCAAATGAGGCATGAGATGAGGGAAAAGAGTGTGGTGATTACCAGATCATGCTGGCAGCTTTAACCTCTCAAACCAACATACTTGTGAAAAGAGAAGAAACTCCATTGAAGGATGGAAAATCCTGTGATATCTTGATATGTTGATACATAGAAATTAGCAAAAAGGGAAGAGGCCATGCATGGTTGGAGTAATTAAAAGAAGGGTCTCGTGATCCTCTTATCTCCACTGATCCATATGAATGAATGCCTGTGCCGCAGTTCAATGTCTCTTTTCTTTCACTGTGCCAAAGAGAGAGTATTTAATGGTAGGTTTTGGTCCTCTTACAGCTATTGACAATGACTCTTTTCTCTCTCTGTCTCCCTCGCACTCTGTAGGGTTTACATTTGTTAATCATATTATAACTGCTATGAAAGGGGACCACATAATGGTCCTTAGAAAATTTAAACCCAACGCCAAATATTTATATCACAAGTTTAACTATTATTGGAAAAAAAAATATACCACTGTCATAGTCTTGGATGAAAGATCCTTTTCTTGGGGAAAAAAAATACATTTTTACCATATATAAATATATACTAATGACTCAAATCCAAATAATATAGTTATGAAATGTATATAATAACTATGTATAATGTATCGATAATAACTATGTTATTTGGATTTGAAAAATGAGACCCTCAACCTGTTTTTTTTTTTAATAAAAACTAAAACTAACTATTGTAATACTATATCGAAACTTAAAAATAATCATTTTCTTAACCAATAATTAATAATAATATTTATTTCAAAATTGTGCAGGGTACTATGTCCTCTCGAAATCTACATCGCGAACCAAAAGAAGAGAATTAATTGTTACATGTCGACACTAGTGCATGAATACAGAAAATGTGTAAAATGCTACTTCTTGAGTTCTTGGATACAGAAAGTGTGTAAAACGTTTCTGTATAAAAGATCAACTTGATATAATTAGTCACGGATTAACAACAGAAAAAAGATTATACTGTCGATCAAATAATAATTCCTTCCTTATTCATGTTAATGTTATTATTGATACTTCAAACATTCATGACAGATTGCAAAAGGATTGAAAAGAAACTAAATATGCCTTATTCATTTGATATCACAATGGATTGTCGTAATCAACTTTTATTAATTAGTAAAACCTTGTTATGATTAAATTAGCTAGTCAACAACCTATTCTAACTTAACTGGTAGTAATTTAAAGTTTCAGGAAGTGTCCACAGAACAAATCTTTAATTTAACCTGTATTCATGTCAATGAAGCAAATGAACCAAATATATACATATCCAAAATATTTACAACTGTTCCCATAATATTTATATATATATATAATCAATTAGTACTCATTTGCTACAGATATGACAGCAAGGTTGTACTCAAAGGAATTCAGATTTCCTAATACTGTCAACTAACATGATATGGCAATGGTAAAGAGAAAAATATAAGTATCTAATGAGTCTTACGACCAAATGATGATGATTCTATGATTAAAAAATAAATAAAAATGAAGTGCATGTGTCTTCAACATGGTGATATTGTTGATGATATAATAAGATGACAGAATCTAAATTAATTTTGTTAATAATAGTATAGAAGCGCGTTACTAGAAAGTGTCACGATAGGTTGAGACCATATTAAGTTAGGTTGGATTTGATTAATGGTGGTTAAAATAGGTAATAGAGATAATGTTGGCATGTGGTTTGAGAGGAGTTTGGACCCTACACAGAGATAATGAGAATTAAATAATGTGTGGTAATTAAACGTAATAAAAAGGGTATATAAATTGGGCAGGTTGGTGGAATCAGTTGAGTGTGCCCTCGTTTTGTCTTTAGCTTTGGGTGGTTTCTCTGTCTTTGGTGTATTTGGTTGACAAACAATGACATATGGACAGACCAAATGGAAGACGAGGACCACAGATATGCATCTTTTTTTTTTAAATAGTTGTTCTGATTAATGGATAGCGTCACATGGTTTTGCTTTTGTGTTTTACCTCAATCACTTTGATATCTTCAATTGATTAAGGTAGTTGTCACTTATATGTGGTGGTTGTCATAAAAACACTTCATATTAGGGCTGTTTCCTTTACCAAACGTATTAGGGTTCTCTTCTTTCTTTCTTTTGGTCCCACTTGTGTTCTGACTATGATAATTCAATTAACTCCTTTATGTGTAGATAGGATTTTAGTTTTTTTTTTTTTTTTTTTTTTTTTTTTCTTTTTGTTTTTTTTTTTTTATTTTTTTTTTTTTTTCTTTTTTTTTTGTTTTGTTTTTTTTTTTTTTTTTTTTTTTTTTAATTAAGATGCCCTTTTGCTTTCCATGCCTCCAATCTCACAGTTACTTTCTCCCTCATGCTACCTAAATCAAGGTAAGTGTTCCTTTTAAGAGAAATTCACATTTTTCAAGACCAACTTTTCCTTCACCTGCTTCATTTTTTTTCTTTAACCACCTCTACTTTTCTTCTACTTTGACAATTAATTAAAATACAATATATAAGATGTACTACACATTCATATTTCTACAATAATGTTCAACAATACATAAATTCCTAAAATTTAAACATATTAAATGCACATTTATGCACATATATAATAAGTTATATATATGCATTGTAAATAATTAGTTTTTATCATCAACTAATATAGCTACTAAAATATTCAGCTTGGACACTCTTGCTCTCACTCTATAGAGGTAAAATTAAAATTGAGAGAAATAAAAATGTGCAGAAGATCTTCATCCCACACAAATATTAGGCACCTTGTTAATTCCATTCCCTGTTTTCATGTGGGTAATTTTTTTTTTTTTATGTTTTGGTGACCTAATCAACATTTTTGTTTAAAGTGAACAAGTACTCTAGAAGGATGTGATGCATTTCTTGTCATTCCAATTAAAAATATTAACAATCAATTAGATGACATTGACTTGGTTACAACATGTGTATTACATGAAAGAAATAACTCGGTAATATTGTAGGAGATTATGTAAATTACTATTAACTTCCTTAATTAACACCACAATCAATTATTTTTATTAATAACATTTAAATTGGGACACAATGCTCTTAAATTGAGACTCTCACAAAATTAATCAAAACACTCCAAACAATTTCAATCTCAATACAAATTAACACTCACAATAACGAAAATTGAAAATTAACATATACAAAACAAAAAACCAAACAAAAATGCGTTGAAAATTTACCTTATAGGAACCGCAGCGCGACAGTTGCGGGAAAAAAGGAAAATGTTCGTGCACGAAATGGAGGTGCAGGAAAAAGAGGTGCAGCGACGGTGGCCGGAGCAGCGTGGCCAGAGGCAAGACAGTTCGGTGGCAGCACAACGTTGGTGGAAGAAGAAGAGGGGCTTGCGTGGTGGTGGAGGGTCGCCGGAACAGTTGCAGAGAGAGAGAGACATTATCCAATCGGAGGGATGACTGGCCGGAGGCAGCGTGGCCGGAGGCGAGACGCGACGATGGCAGCACAACGATGATTAGAGAACAAGGGGGGCTCGCGTGATGGTGTCGCCAGAATAGTTGCAGAGAGAGATGGAGGAGATGCAGCACGCGCGAGGAAGAACAAGAGGGGTTCACGTTTTTGTGCCCTAATTAAACTATATGGCCTCGGTTCAATTGATAACCGAGGCATATAGTGCTATTTGGCCCCGGTTCACAGCCACCCGAGGCCAAAGACGTAACATGTAATGGCATTTTTGAAATTTCTGATCACGTTTTTTGCTTCAGGTTTGTTTAACCGAAGTCTATAACACCTTTTGGCTTTGGTTTTACTTAAATCGAGGCATAAAAGTTGCCTGAAATTGCAAAAATGTCACCGCTCCTTGCCAACCGAGACCTATAAGGCGAGGTAAAAATAAAATTCTACACGTGTAAATCATTGACACTTAAAAAGATAAAACCAATGATTTATTATTTCATCAAATGCTAATGATTTAGACATTGATTAGAAATTTGAATATGTTGATTATGGAATTAAAACACAAAAGTCTGAATGAATAGTATAATGTTTAATCATGTCAACTAATAGTAATTCTACAATCACTAGGGATAATAATAAGTGAGCAGATTATACTTTTTTTTTATTCTTTTGAACAACACATAAATGTATTAATAAATTTATTTTTAATAGTCAATAGGGATTTTTAATCACTAGGGATAATTTTATTTTTAATAGTCTATATTCTTAAAAATTACTATTATTCACATTATTAGATACCTAATAAAAAAATAGATGCATTCATTTGAGATTGAAAGTCATATATGTTTCGTTAATCTCTTTTCTTTCTAGTAAAGTACTCAAATTTTAATAATTTTAGTATTTTTTATACTTAACATTATATAAATTTATATTGTAATATTTTTATTATATTTAATACAGGTATGTCAGGATAAGCCCATAAAAAAATAATATTATTATGTTATATGCAAATTACATTTTAATGTTATTATATTTTATTATTAAGAGAATCATATTTAAAATATATGAAACCACTTGAGATTTAACTATAAACTAATATGTGAATACCAAATAAGATACTACTTTTGTCATTAGTAACTTATTAGCTAGTGAAATATAATTAGTAATATAAATAAAATAATTGATTTTTAGTTAACTTATATTAGGTATAATCATGTATTTTTGCATTTTAACTATGCTAATATTTCAAAATATATCAATTATTTGTTATTCTATAAAAAAAATTATTAAAAAGAGAAAAATAAAATAATAATAATAATAATACGAGGACCGAACCAAATTCATGTAAAAGAATACAATGTAAATTTTCTACTATGTAAACAACTCTTAAACATAGGAAATGGAAGCCTATTATGAAAAAATCAAGAAGATTTGTTTATGGTATAGTATCATACCATTTATAGAGAATCCACTATACAATAAATATTACATTTAATTATGTAGTATAGGCTACGGTCATGAGAAAAAAAAAACATAAATATAAATACACGATGATATTTTTAAAATTATAAAATTATTCGCAATATATAGATTACGGTTCAGATAAAACTGCTATACTCTGGATAGAAAAATATAGGCTATGATTCCTTCGGTTGACCATAGCCTATACTTAAGCATCCAAAGTGTAGGTTACGATTTTACGGAAAAACCAAAGCCTATACCTCAAAATGGGGTTAATTTGTGAAATTTTTACTTGCTCGCGAATGGTCCTGTTGCATCTTGCTATGCTGTGAACTAGTTGTTCTTCTCATCTGCCATAAAAGAGAGGCTTTTTCCTCTATAAGTTATTGTGTTGAAGTTTGTTTCTCTTTTCTTTCTTGTTTTTCTTTGTTCTCTTTGTTTTAGCCACTAAATATCTTAAATTACAGATATAGTGATGCATTTTTTAGTGTCGTCATTGAAGTTCTTCCATTATTTCATCTTAGCTTATGAGGTTTGGAGGTTTTCACGTGCTTTTTGGGTTTAGCAATGACACATTTTAAGTTTTTGGTTCTGCCATTATTGTTGCCATTGTTGCATTTTGTGTTTTAGGTCATCCCATTGTTGCTTCCAAGCGTTTGCATTTTGCACCATTGACCCAGTAATCAAGAGAGCTTTTACATCGTTGTAGTCTTACATTATTGTGCTTCCAAATTCCTCTCTCAAGGCTATTGACTTTAGAGTTTTTATATGATTTTTGGTTTTAATTATTTGAAATATTTTTTTAATATGTTGTTTAATATATTTCTTGTATGCTTAATATGTTGAATTATTTTTTTTTTAAATTAGTTGATTGTATGCTTAAATTTATCTTGTTTTAAATTGTTGTTGCTTTGAGTGAGCCTTAGTTCTCATCTGAAATTCAATACGAAAATTATGTATTACCTCTTATTTCTAAAAAAAATTGTAATTTTTTTTAAATTAGTATAAGAGGATGTAGTACTAATAATTTATATGTATTGAATTTTGGATTGTCTAGTTGGACAGTTTATGAAGATTAATCACCTTTTGATAAAATAATAGGGCATATAAATTAATATACATATCTTAAATTTCATGAATTTTTGCTAATTGTATTTTAGATTGATCTTCATGTGTATATTTGATTGGGGCTAATAAACACTTTCATTTCATATAACCTAAAGATCAATGCAAAATGCTAACAAAATTTTATGAAATTTAAGAAATGTATTTTAAAATGAATATGTGTCAATTAACTAAAAAGTGATTTTTCTTGATTGGCATAAAGTCACACCTTGTATACAAAAGTGAGGTGATCATTCATTTAAAGAATGCTAAAATTGCGATGGAGGATCAAGAATTGAATATCATAGTTGTTCAGTTATAGATGATGTGAGTCTATGAACCATTCTTTATATTTAATTATTACAACTATACTTATATATGAAATAAATGTTTTGCGTTTAGGTATATGTTTGGAGTTACTAGAAATGTAGGATTGAGTGATTTGTATGGGATTGTTGTATATAATCCATCATTTTCAGGTTTAATACAATGATTATTTTCAATTTAGGCATTATTGGCACCTACTTGTGGTTTCACTCATTGATGACACTATTGTACAATTTTGCTCATTGCACAAGCATCCCCCCACACATATGAAACAAGAAGTAGATTAATAAGAACCTCAATCTTATGAACTTTCATTCTTATATAAGTGTATCCTAACTAATTTTTTTTTCATAGTGCATTCACCATATATTTGATAAATGACATTATCGTGTTTTTAATTTTGTTATTTCTATTTTGTATTGGTATTGTTATTATATCTTTTTAAACAATTAAGGGTTTATTAAATTATTTTCGAGAAAGATAAGTATTTTATATTTTATTAGATAATTAAGATTTTCTTAGATAATTTTAGAAAAGATGAGTATTTTATCTTTTAGATAATTAAGGTTTTATTTCATAAATTGTAAAAGATTAGTATTTTATTTATAATTTTGCAGATAAATTAAAATCACTAGAGATTAAAGAATTGGATAATTCAATTATCAATATAATCAATTATCTAGAGTTGCTTACTTCAAGTACAGAAGCAAGTACAAATTTCAAGCCTAATCCAACAAGTTGTGCGTTTCTAAAAATCTATAAATAGAAGGCCTTACATAATTGAAATTCAAACGTTTGATCTGGAAACTCATTCTAAAGGCTAGAGATATTCATTATTATTCTTTTCTAGAGTTCATAATGTATATAAGTAACTAACTTCCTCATTCATGGGACGTAATGTATCTTAACTCTTTGTGATTTTTTATTTAATATATTTCTTTTACATTACTCTTGTGTTTTATTCTCGTTCTTAACTGCATGAATTGATTGATTGCTATTTGTGGGTATCTGATTATTGGACATGATGTTGGAACCTAGACTAGGATAAAACAACTAATTGATTTTGCATATAGACATAGAGCTTAACGATTAGTCATTCAAAACATCTAAACTTATTGCTTAATGCTTAATGCAGACTTTTAATAAAAAGACCTAAGGCGTTATGGTTCTTATTAATAATTTTAGATTTGTCTCTAACACATTAGAACTTGTTAAATATTAGTGTGAATGCTAAAGTAGGAATTAAAGGTATATTGTTTAGTGTTTTCATATTGATTTGGTACATGAAATCTAAACCCAATGAAGTCTTTACCGCATAAGTACTTTCATAAATTTAATTGCACTCTAGATCTTAGAATTATTCACATAAATTTGAATTTCTTTCATTATTCAAAAGTTCTTTAACCTATATTAGTAAATAAACATAGTTTTTCTAAACAATGCGAGTTTCTATGAGAAAATGATGTTCGGACTTATCCACTTTATTACTTCTACGATTTGGTACACTTATCAATATCTGTAACAATATTTAAGGCAAATCATTGAAGAAATGAGGGTGGCAATAACTTTTTTTGAAATTTTTAAATTAAATATGTAATATGTATTGAGAATTGGTGGGAACACTATAAAAGGTTCTTTAATAACATTTATCGATGGGTTTCACCGACAAAAATAAATTTGTCAATAAAGTTTGTTAGTAAATTAAATTAATTACCAACGAATGGTAATGGTGAAGCCAAAAGGCGACGACGACTAACCTAGAGGTCGGTGGTGGCAACTTTAGCAGAGAAAGAGAGGCAAGGAGGTGGAATTGGAAGAAGAAATGAATAAATAAAAGGAAGAAGAAGAAAATGAACTAGATCATGATATCTACAAATGAATTTTTACTAACAAATATTTCCCAACAGAACTTTGTTGGTAATTACTGGCATATTTTTTATTTCGTCGGTAAAATTTAGTGATGAACATTTTATTGACAAATTTTACTAATGAATAAGTGTTATCGACAAATTCAATAATAATTAAATTGAGTGTCTTTTTTTTACTCATTTCCACTCGTGCATGTTTTTGTTTGGTTTTTAAGAAAAAAAGAAAGTCAGACACGAATTCATTATATTTGCTCATTTCTCATATGTTCTCTTCCAATTTGGAAGAAAAGATGCAGTTCTTTCTTATTTCACTTGATAGTAAAATATTAGTTTAGTAATTTAAAAAAAAATTTATCTCAGGAGCCTTTTGTATTTTCAATTTTTATGAATGTAGAAGGAAAAGTTATGTACTATGTGTTTTTTCATAACTTGTTTTTAATTGTGACTTGATTGTCATAAATTTTTCTTTTAATAATTGTGTCTCTTAATTGTTTAATTTGACAAACCTTTTCTTAAGGCTCAAGGAATTACAAGAGAGGAGTTTCGTATTAATTCATTGCAATGTGATCCAGGAAAATGTCTTCAAATATGTGAATATCCAATGAGTCAAAGAGATGAAAATAGAAGAGCTTACTTAAAATGGGGTTCATATCAAATACAACTTCAAAATTATTGTTGATGCTAATGACCATCCAAATTTGAAGAAGTTATTAACCATGCTTGAATATGTCAATCTTTGGCAAAAATAGTAAAGTCAATAACATTTTACTTGATTGATCATTTAATTTATCTTATTTTAACTCTTCATGTTCTACAACTACAATAAAAAGATTATTTTCTACAATGAAGATTATCAAAACAAAATTGCGGAATAAAATTGAAGATGAATTTCTAGCCAACAATATGAATATTCACATTGAAAATGAAAATGCTGAAAATTTTAGTTTTGATTCAAATATTGATGAATATTCAAGAATTTGAACGAGAGAAGGACAATCCTTTATATTATAGTTATACTAAATTATGTACTCATTTTTTTTGTATTAGTGACAGTAATTAAAAATATAAATTTTTAGTGTATGATTTTAGCTATTCAAAATTGTTGGTCAAGATTCGTCACTACCAAATATAACATGGTGAGAGACAGAAAAAATGCAAGATGAAAAAAAAGCTAGCATGGTTGTCGCTCAAATTTAGCTATTTTGGTATAAATATAATTTTTTGATTCTTTTTCTTCCTCAATTACTTATAATTATGTAGTATAACAAATAAACCAGCTTCTATAAGTGAAATTACTATATAATACAATGGATGACAACCATCATTCGTGCTTGTATTCAATCAAGTTGGAAACAAAAAATAATTTACTTAATTTAAAGTACTTTAAAAAAATTTATTTTAGTGTAATAATTGAAATTATTTTCTTTTGTTCAACATTTCAACAATCTTCAACCATTGTTTCTAGATTCAATTGCATATGTAAGAAATGCTTGTGCCGAACATATAGTGAAAATGTACAATAGTTTAAATTGTTATGTACCCTACTTGTATACCTTAAATGTAAAGCTTTTGACTAGTATAAAATTATTATGTATTCTATTTCTAATTTCTCATTGTACTTTTAGATGTTTTTTGAATACCCTTTTATCTAGGGTTTGTAATTATGTAGGTCGGAACCAAAATCAAAAAAATATTTTAAAAAAATGAAAATAAACTATGATTCCACATAAAATCATAGCCTATAGTCAAGTATAATAAGATTCTACCCAAAACCGTAGCCTACACCTATGTTATATTTCTGAAAGATTTTATGCTATGGTTATCTCATTAAACTGTAGCCTATACCTATGTAATTTTTTATTATATTTTAAGATTTTATGTTGTGGTTATCTCATTAAACTATAGCCTATACATGTATTTTTCTTTTAATATTTTTTTAATGATGTTATGCTACAATTATCTACAAAAATCGTAGCCTAGATCTCCTTTTGAAAATGACTATAGATTACTGTTAGCTTGAGGAATGTTAGCTTGAGGAATAGTAACCTATTATCTAATATTATATACTATAGTTTCTAATAGTCTTAAGATATATTTTTTTTATTATGACTTGATATACTATGATTTATTAACCATAGTTTAACATTGAAAATAATTTTAATCATTTCTCTTCGCTATAGTAGTGATCTTGTTACTTAAACCTAAAAAAAAAAAACTAATTTATCAACACAATGGTTATCCTTCCTAAAAATATACGAGAATATTTAAACTCCATTTAATTATATATCTCTAAGCACTTTCTTCATCTTCCTCCAAATGAGCAATTTGAATATCCAAGACCGTCTTACATAACAAAGATGGATCAATTTCCTGTCATTTAAGAACATTCAGTAGCCAAAATAATCTCATTATGATCTTATCATATAAATAAATACAAAAACTTATGGTACATTAACGGAATTATTCATCTTATCCTGAAATACATATAATATATATATTGTTATTATCGTGTTCGATCAAAGAGTATTCCCATATATTTTCTAATTTATTATTCTTATTTAATTTTATAAATTTATTTACAACTCCTTTTTGATATGCAATTAAAATCTCATTTTTTCTCTGCTTCTGAGCTTATGAATGGCCTGATTCAAATTTTTTAATTGACATATTTATATATTTTTATATGATAAAAAAATTATAATATATAAAACACTACTAAAAGTAAAAATATATAAAGAATGAGTTAAAACAATAAAATCAGGCAAAAGAAACGCATTTCTAATTCTAGTATAGATTCAATAAATAGAATAAAAATAACATCAACACAAAGAGAAAGAAAAACATACTAACCAGAAATGAAAATAAAAATATTGATATACACAGATAGTATGAGATTCAAAGAATATAATCTGTCAAAACCCTCAAAAGAAGAACTTTATAATAGAAGAAAACAAGAGTAGACAAATAATGGAATCAGTAGATAAGAAGTCACAAAGAAATAGTAAAATCAAATCAAATCAAAATTTAAGTAACAAAAGAAATAAAAGAAGAAAATATAATCAAAATTAAAGTCACATAAATATAAAAGAAAATATAATCAAAATTGAAGTCATATAAAGATAAAAGAAGAAAATAGAATAAAACTTAAAGTCACATTATAGAGATAAAAGAAAAAAAAATCAAAATTAAAGTCACATAGAGATAAAAGAAGAAATTATAATCAAAATTGATTATAAGAGAATAAAGATAACTAATCATTCTCTTTTTCCTTAAAAAAATTATAATTTATTGAAAAAGGTTTTAACTCATTAAATATCATTTTTAATACCAATAGAAATTAGCATACACTGTAAGGCCCCTTTTTATTCTGCTTCATTTTAAGGGCTGTCCTACAATAGTGGGCCAAAAGGGCTGGCCCATGGGATAAAAGCCTCTCGTGGTGCCCCATCTATATAACTAGGTAAGGATTCAAGGTAAGGTTGCATCCTAACACTCTGAGGAGTCAGTTAGTCTCACCTAGAGCGGACTGACTCCTGTGGTGAGAGTAGCAGGAGGCCTGAAATTCATTAAGGGCTAACCTTGTGGTGAGGGAAAATTGATCCATCATAACACTTGTAACACATAGCTCGGGGGTGAGCAGAGGTATCCACCACAAGTGCAAGCATCCGCTGAATCCGACTAAGTTATACATATCCGGATGAGTCAATCGAGTCGTAGTGTATTGATTGAGGGGTGATAACATGTTTGGTTGTTGTATGGATATTGGATGGTGAAATTATGTTTGAATGTATGATGAGAATGTTGTTGGCTCTAGCTTACCCTGTTTATTGTATGGTTTTCTTGTATGTGGCTCTTCTTTCTTGCGATGATCATCAATGTAATTGATGTGAGCAGATGGGCGAGGTTCTTGTGGTCAGCAAGGAAGTGGAGATTTCGCTGCTTAGCCATCGGGGCTGGATTTTATTTTCTGCATGGTTTTTCGTTAGGGCTATGGCCCATGTATTGTTTTACACCTTGCTACTCTTTTCTCTTTTGCTAGACTCGTATCTAGTATCCTGTTGGCATCGTGGTGTGCCCAAGGTTGTAGGGGTTGTGTTAAAGACCCCAGGACTACGCTACAGTACTATTATTGTGTGACGTTTCCTTTATTTTTGCGTAATATTTAAATGGTACGATACATTTATGGTATCAAAGCGGTCATTCCTTAGGTCTGTGGACTTGGATGTCCGCTTAGCTTTCTCTGTGTCTTCTGAGTGTTCTTGGTTAAATTCTTACCTTTGTCGAGCCTAACCAAGTGATTTTCTGTGTGCTAGTGGACTATGGCACCTCCTCGTAGGACTTCGCAATCATCCCATGGAGACGTACCTGATATCGCCAGAGTGCTGCGATGGTAGCGGCTATGGCGCAGCAGAGTGCTGCGATGATGCAGCAGCATGAGGCATCCATGCAGTGACAGGCGGCGGCGCTTGAGCAGCAACACTCGGTGATGCAGCAGATGGAGGCTGCGAGGGTAGCTGCTGAGGATGCTCATCGGCAGCGCCAGTTGGAGGAGAACAGGGTTGCTGCCCCTGTGTTTGGTCCTGAACCACGACCTGTAGTCAGGGAGTGGAGCTTGGAGGACTTTCTAAAGCACCACCCGACAAAGTTTGATGGGAAGACCAGTCCTGACGCCGCAGACCAATGGCTGAAGGACCTGGAGCGCATCTATGACGCCAAGATGTGCCCTACGGAGAACAGGTTGGCGTTCTCGGTGTATATGCTCACAGGAGAGGCGGAGCATTGGTGGACCAGCACGAAATCCATCCTTGAGAAGAGAGAGGAGCCAGTGACGTGGGAGACATTCAGGGAGAGATTCCTCTCTGAGTATTTTCCAAACAACATCCGGTACGCCAAGGAGGTGGAGTTCCTTCAGTTGATCGAGGGAGGGAAGACAATAACAGAGTATGCTGAGAGGTTCAAACACCTCAACCGTTTCTACACCCTGCCACTCAATGACAAGTGGCGATGCAGGAAGTTCGAGAATGGGCTTCGCGGTGACATCCGCTTGATGGTGGTTCCCTTGTCCATCAAGGATTTTGCCGCTCTGATGGAGAAGGCCAGGGTGATGGAGAAGATGAAGCGTGAGGTCGAAGGTCAGCGCCCACAGCAGCCACAGCTGCCTCAGAGGATCGGTGGACCATCTGGGTCCAAACCCAGACATGACGAGCGAAGGAGACCGTATGACAGACCTCCTTATCAGCCTCAGGGGTCTAGGGGTCTTCCTTCCCACCAGGATCGAGTTCAATGCTACATATGTGGGGGCCCTCATCTGAGGAGTGCCTGCCCGCGTATGGAGGGTTATCGCTGGTGCAACAACTGTGGCAAGGAAGGCCACTTTGGTAAGGATTGTCCCAACCTTGCCAGGACAACAATTCGCCCTCCAGTTCAGACTCCCCATCAGCATTAGAGGAGGGACAGAGGCAACAGGCCTCAGGCGACAGGCAGGGTGTATGCTATGACAGGAGCAGAGGCGACTGGTTCAGGTAACTTGGTTATGGGTTGCTGCTTGATAACTCGTGTGTCTTGCTGTGTATTGTATGATTCTGGAGCGACACACTCCTTTGTGTCAGATAGTTGTGTGAAACGTCTAGGTCTGCCAGTATGCGAGCTATAGTGCGAGCTTGCGGTGTCTACTCTGGCGTCGGGATTGGTCACGACGTCGTCTTTGTGTGCTAGGTGTCCAGTGGAGGTAGAGGGACACAGGTACAAGGTAAATCTAATCTGCCTGCCTCTGTAAGACTTAGAAGTGATCTTAGGGATGGACTGGCTCTCTGCCAACCACATCCTTATAGATTGCCGGGAGAAGAGGTTGTTGTTTCTCGACTCAGAGGAGCTTGAGTTGGTGTCTCCTTAGGGAGTGGTGGAGGAGATCTAGAGTGGCGCACAATGCTTCATAATCTTCGCCCGTATGAAGGCGGGAGAGAGCGAGAGGGAACTTCAGTGATACTGGTGGTGCATGAGTTTGAAGACGTGTTTCCGGATGAAGTACCAGGGTTGCCTCCCAATAGAGAAGTGGAGTTCTCTATTGACCTGGTAACGGGAACGAGTCCGGTATCGATGGCTCCATATCGTATGGCTTCGGCAGAATTGGTGGAACTCAAGAAACAGATAGAACAGTTGATGGAGAAACAGTTCATCCGACCCAGCACTTCACCTTGGGGAGCACCAGTCTGTTGGTGAAGAAGAAGGATGGGAGTTCACGTCTGTGTGTGGACTACAGACAATTAAACAAGATGACTATCAAGAACAAGTATTCGCTTCCGAGAATTGATGACTTGATGGATCAGTTACATGGGTCATTGGTATTCTCGAAGATAGATCTGAGATCAGGTTACCACCAGATTTTAGTGAAGGCTGATGATGTGTAGAAGACGGCCTTCAGATCCAAATATGGCCACTATGAGTATGTGGTTATGTCGTTTGGTGTGACCAACGCTCCGCCGGTATTCATGGACTACATGAACAGGATCTTCCGGCCTTTCCTAGATAAGTTTGTCGTAGTCTTCATAGACGACATTCATATCTATTCCAGAACTCAGGAGGAGCATGCAGAACACCTGAGGTTGGTGCTTGGTGTTTTGAGAGAGAAACAACTGTACGCCAAGTTGTCCAAGTGCGAGTTCTGGATGGGTGAAGTTCAGTTCTTGGGGCATGTGATATCCGCCTAAGGGATTGTAGTGGACCCAACAAAGATCGAGGCAGTGGTAAAGTGGGAAAGCCCTAAGTTGGCCACAGAGATTAGGAGCTTTGTGGGGTTAGCAGGCTACTATACGAGGTTCATAGAGGGATTCTCCAAGATAGTGGCACCTTTGACCTTGCTTACTCGAAAGGACCAACCTTTCACTTGGACAGATAAGTGTGAGGAAAGTTTCCAGGAGCTGAAGAGAAGATTGACTAGCGCTCCGATACTAGTGATCCTGGATGTCGGGAAGCCGTTTGAGGTCTACTGTGACGCCTCCCACCTCGGACTTGGATGTGTTTTGATGCAGGAGAGGAAGGCTGCGGCATATGCTTCAAGATAACTTAAGGTGCATGAGCGTAACAATCCCACTCATGACCTGGAGTTGGCGGCTATAGTTTTTGCCTTGAAGATCTGGAGGCACTATCTTTATGGTGCTCAGTTCCGGGTGTTCAGCGATCATAAGAGCCTCAAGTACTTGTTTGACCAGAAGGAGCTGAACATGAGGCAGAGGATGTGGATGGAATTCTTGAAGGACTATGACTTCGAGCTCCTATATCATCCAGGAAAGGCAAATGTGGTGGCAGATGCCCTGAGTAGGAAGACGGTACATACGGCGCATCTCATGATAAAAGAGGTAGAACTACTAGAGAAGTTCAGAGACATGAGGATACAGGTGGAGTTGGGGTCCGAGTCCATTAGCTGTAGTACCCTTACTATATCTACTGACTTCTTTGACTCGATCAGAGAGAGGCAGTTGTTGGATGCATGTCTGAACAAAGTCAGAGAACAGATTGGGTCGGAGGAAGCCAGAGACTTTGCCTTGAGTGATGAGGGCATACTGAGGTTTCGGGGTAGAGTATGTATACCCGATGATGCGGGGTAAAACGGTTAATTCTTGAAGAAGGACATAAGAGTCGTCTCAGTCTGCACCCTGGCATGACTAAGATGTACCAGGATCTTAAGGAAACCTTCTGGTGGCAAGGGATGGAGAAAGATGTGGCTCAGTTCGTGTCAGCCTGTTTGACGTGCCAGAAGGCGAAGGTGGAGCATCAGAGGCCCGGTGGGATCCTACAGCCTTTGGAGATACTAGTGTGGAAATGGGACAGCATCTCGATGGACTTTGTGACCCATTTGCCACGGACCTTTAGAGGGCATGATACCATCTGGGTGATAGTGGATCGATTAACCAAGAGTGCTCACTTCTTGGCAATGAACTTGAGGATGTCCATGGCCAAGTTGGCCCAACTGTACGTTAAGGAGATCGTGAGATTACACGGGGTACCTTCGAGCATAGTTTCCGACAGAGACCCACGATTTACATCCCGATTCTGGCAAACCTTACAGGAGGCATTGGGGACCAAGTTGACTATGAGCTCAGCTTATCGCCCTCAGACCGATGGCCAGTCGGAGAGAACAATTCAGTCATTAGAGGATTTGTTGAGGACTTGCATATTGGATCGTTTGGGTGCTTGGGATGAGGTATTGCCTTTGATAGAGTTCACCTACAACAACAGTTTTCATGCGAGCATTGGCATGGCGCCATACGAGACTCTTTATGGCAGGATGTGTAGGACTCCTCTTTGTTGGTATCAAGATGGAGAAGCGGTGTTGGTTGGACCAGAGTTGTTAGAGCAGACCACCGAGAAGGTGAGGATGGTGAGGAACAAGATGCAAGCTTCTCAGAGTAGGCAGAAGGCCTATGCAGACCGTAGGAGGAGGCCTTTGGAGTTCACAGTTGGCGATCATGTGTTCTTGAGGGTGACCCGAACCACTGGTGTGGGAAGGGCTCTCCGCTCAAGAAAGCTTTCCCCTAAATTCCTTGGCCCCTATCAAATCACGAGGAGGATCAGGCTAGTGGCTTATGAGATAGTGTTACCCCCGCAGTTGGCGAGGAAGTATGTATTCGATCCGGCCCACGTACTGGAAGCTGAGGATATACAGATCAGGGAAGACCTCACGGTGGAAGTACCACCAATCACTCTTGAGGATAACAAGGTTGAGGAACACTGAGGAAAGACGGTTAGTTTGGTGAAAGTCATCTGGGATCGGAGGACGGGTGACTCGACTTGGGAGTTAGAGGAGGACATGAGGAAATCACATCCACATCTGTTTACCTGGTGAGTCTTTATTTTCGAGGTTGAAAATTTTTGTTGTTGGGGAGAATGTAAGGCCCCTTTTTATTCTCCTTCATTTTAAGGGTTGTCCTACAGTAGTGGGCCAAAAGGGCTGGCCCATGGGATAAAAGCTTCTCGTGTTGTCCTAATTTTTCACACTCCATTCACTTTCAGAAACCAGCCGTCACCCCCTTGCTCTCACCAGACGCTCTGCAAGGGTTTCTCCCCAAGCTTTCTCGAACTAGCTCCGAACCAGTTCCTACTCCACGTAAGTGCCCTTTTCTAGATCGTATGAGTTCTAGTGCTTTCCTTTGTATTTTCACAGTTAGGGTTTCGTATTAATCCGACCTTGTCCCGTGTACCTCTTGTTTTTCAGCTCTTTAGTGCGTTCCGAGGGCTGCAGTGCTCATGTCGTGTCGTCAAGGCTTCCGTTGACCCTGTTTCCAGGTAGGGAAGCTAGAACCCACTCGTGTACTTTTTTTTACTGCTGTTTTACTTTCGTGCTGAGAGTCTTTGGCTAGTTTGATGTTCTAAATGCGGGCAATGGTTTGATGTGTTGTTTTGGACTGGTCGGTGCGACTGTTCCAGGAAAACAGTGGCGAGACCTGTTAATCTCGCCCAAGCAAGCCAGTCTCGCCTAGGCGAGATGAACAGAGAGCTCGCCCAGGACTTTTGCACGAAAGGTCGCCCAGGCGACCAGCTAGGCTTTTTGAGCGAGCGAGCACCTCGCCTAAGCGAGAGGGCTCTCGCCTAAGCGAGATCCCGCGTGTGCTCCTGCTGCCTTTTTTTAGCCCTCGCATAGGCGAAGGGGGCTCGCCTGGGCGAGAACGTCTCGCCTGAGCGAGGTGCTGGGCAAGACAGTGCAATGTGAGATTGTTTTCTTGGCTTTGTATGGATAATGCTTGCTTGGTTTTGGGTATTGTGCTAAAGGTTTGATATGAATGAGTATGATTGAGTGACGCAAGTCATGAATTATGAATAATGGGTTGACATGAGTTTCGCATGAGATTGTAATGAAATGGTTGGTATGAAAGAAGCATGATAACGATATGAGTTTGAAATCCTTGGTACATGGATGGTATAATGAGATGAAATGAGTTGAGCCTGGAACATGAAAGGCGTTGGCTTTAAAGGTTAGTACAATTAACGTATACATGCATGGTGAATATCATTTTGGCTGCGTGATTATGTTTTGTATGTGTTAGTGCATAATTCCTTGGAGTCTCTAGGTGAGACTTTCGGGGTCGCGCTTCAGTGGTCGGGACGTAATTCCATGGCTCCTGTTAGTGGGTGCCCATGGTGGTGCCCCATCTGTATAACTAGGTAAGGATTCAAGGTAAGGTTGCATCCTAACACTCTGAGGAGTCAGTTAGTCTCACCTAGAGCGGACTGACTCTTGTGGTGAGAGTAGCAAGAGGCCTGAAATTCATTAAGGGCTAACCTTGTGGTGAGGGAAAATTGATCCATCATAACGCTTGTAACACATAGCTCGGGGGTGAGTAGAGGTATCCACCACAAGTGCAAGCATCCGCTGAATCCGACTAAGTTATACATATCCGGATGAGTCAATCGAGTCGTAGTGTATTGATTGAAGGGTCATAACATATTTGGTTGTTGTATGGATGTTGGATGGTGAAATTATGTTTGAATGTATGATGAGAATGTTGTTGGCTCTAGCTTACCCTGTTTATTGTATGGTTTTCTTGTATGTGGCTCTTCTTTCTTGCGATGATCATCAATGTAATTGATGTGAGCAGATGGGCGAGGTTCTCGTGGTCAGCAAGGAAGTGGAGATTCCGCTGCTTAGCCATCGGGGCTGGATTTTATTTTTTGCATGGTTTTTCATTAGGGCTATGGCCCATGTATTTTTTTTACGCCTTGCTACTCTTTTCCCTTTTGTTAGACTCGTATCTAGTTTCCTGTTGGCATCGTGGTGTGCCCAAGGTTGTGGGGGTTGTGTTAAAGACCCCAGGACTACGCTATAGTACTATTATTGTGTGACGTTTCCTTTATTTTCGCGTAATATTTAAATGGGACGTTACATACACTAATAATAATTTGATTAAATTTTCTTCTCAAGCATAAACTTATAATTAGTTTAATAGAAGTATATTAGTACCAACTTTTTTTAGGCCTTTGTTATCTTAAACATAATTTTATATTCAATTTAATACAGGAATATTACATCTAAAAAATATTAGAGGCCTTCTTTTTTCAAGACCTAAAGCGAATGTTTTACCTCCTTTATCCTTGAACCGATCTTAGGTGAAGCTCATTTATCTTGACTAACCACTACAAAAACAATTTACACTTGCTTCATTAAAAATAATAATAATAAAATAAAAGGACAAGTTTATATGTATATATATAATTGTTATTTTTTATTTCATATTATCTTTACGATATTTGTTCTCACTCTTTTCTTTTGTGTTTTGTGTTTCATTTCCCTGTAGAAATAATAAAATAAATATGCATATATGTATATACTGCCACACATGGATAGATGATTTTCCTCTATATTGGATAATTTACTACTTTGATCCAAGCAACCTTTTCAGGAATGCAATGGAATGTAGACGCTTAGAACAATACAGTGACATTTAGTGGGCATGGATCAACACTCTTGTCCCTTCCTAACGTTCGCCTCCACTAATCCTGATAAGATTCATTACGACCACGTTCAATATTCCTATCACCACCACCCACATGAATCCCTTTTACACGATGTCAATAAACTAGTTTACTATATGGGAAAAATAGGAATAAAGTTGTAAAACTCTTAGAAGAAGAATAAATGGTTGTATGTAAGTAAAGAATGTATAATTATGGTTTAAGCTTATGTAAAATATCAATATAAATATAAATATAAAATATGTTCAATGAATAATTAATGTGTTGTAATTAACTGAAGGTCCAACCAAGTAAGCCTTTGTCAAAGGTCTAGCTAAGACAGCCCAGACCGAATGTCAAGCTGAGTCGAATGTTCTAGAGTTGACCTAGACCGAAAGTCGACACAAATCATCCTAGACCGAAAGTTGAGCTTACTCAACTCAAAGTCAAGGATAAAGTTGAAATTTCCTTAAAATAGAAGTTAAATTGTTTTATCCAAACAAAAAAGTTGAAATCTAAGATATTTTGATTAGTCCATTCAACAAACTATTTAAAAAATAAGGAGAATTCAATTATAAATAATTCAAAAACTATATATTTCGATTTATCTAAATTATTGAAATTCTTTATCAAGTGGTTAAAGTCATCCACCTAGACAAACTACTCAATATTTTAGTTTAGGATCTTGTTTGTATGAAAGTACTATAAAGTAACCCAAATATCTTATAAATAATTTGTTATCAACAAATAGTGGTAACCAATTAAAAATAAAGCCAAAAAATTCAACTTTTCTTTTTTTTTTATCATGTATCGAATATGATATTTGATTACAACTATGGATGACAAAAATACCCGTGTTCGTGGGTGTCTGCAAATAAAATTCTTAATAGATAGTTGATACTTGTGGGTTTTGTTACCTACGGATAGTATGTAGTGGGTATTTGTTACCTATGGATAGCATGTAGCGGGTATTTTAATACTAGTTTATAAACGTGTGAGAGAAGCGGGTATCATATTATCTGTATCTGCAGGTACGAGTTACATGAAAAAAATTAAAATTTAATTTATGTTGTATAAAGTTAAATTTTATTACAATTAAAATTTAAGTTACATTTTATTAAATTTAATTTAACTTAAATTAAAATTTAATTATATTTATTTTATTTTATATTTTTTATAATTTTATTTTAAAAAATTATAAAATATCTTTTTTAAATATTTACGTGTATCCACAACTACCACAAGTTTTAAAATACACACGATTTTCTTAAATGGATACCCGATGAGTAAACGGACGAGTAGCATGTGAATTTTGTTATCACAGATCATGTTACGAATAGACACTATCCATTCTCGATCTGTTTCATCCGTAATTACAACATCATAAGACTTATGATCATTTCATTTATCAAAGATATAAGGCTACTAAAGTTTATAGAAGTACATCTTCAATAAGGAAAGTTACTTTAGTTAACCTTCATGTTTTATAATTATTCATTTCTTATTGTGTTGTTCACTTAGTGACATGATCTAAACATCATTCTTAGGTAGACATTTAGTTCTTTGGTTTAATTATGCCTTTGGTTCCCATTTTGGAGTCAAAATCTCAAAATGGTACCCAAATTTTTAAAAGTTTCAAAATAGTCCCCTTTTTTGTTGAAACGTCTCACGTTTGCCCTCTCCGTTAAGTGAAGGTTGACGCCGTTAGAGGGATTGCCACGTGTCAGTTCCTCGATTTTTTGAATTTTTTTTTTGAATTTTTTTTTAAAAAATCAAAAAATTGCCACGTGTCAAGATGTCATCGTGCCACGTGGCAGTGACAATGACACGTGTCAGTATTATGCCAGGTGTCATTTTTTTAGTCTCAATTTGGTCCCTTTATTTTAATTTGTCTCAATTTAGTCCCAATTTTTGTAAAAATGAGCAATTTTGTCCCTTTTCAAATTGAAACAAAATTTAATTTTATATAAATGTTATACAAATTTTTTTATTAAATTTGATATTTTTATTCAAATTGATATTTTTATTATATATTTTTAACATAGCTAAGTTTATTTAAAATTATGTTTCATATTCAACTTTACTTAAAATTGTTTTCAAATTTTAAATTTATATGTGTTTTATTGTAACATGAACTAGTTAATTTATGAATTTTTTTCTATTAACATTATTTTCTATTAACAACTTTTAAACCATTTTAAATAAAGTTCAATGTAAAATATAAATTAAATGAACTTAATTTGGTTAAAAATATTTACTTGAAATATCAATTTTGATGGAAATATTTGTGTACATTTATATAGAAATTAAATTTGATTTCAATTTGGAGAGGGACAAAATTGCAAATTTTTACAAAAATTGGGACTAAATTGAGACAAATTAAAATAAAAGGGACCAAATTGAGACTAAGAAAATGACACGTGGCGTAATACTGACACGTGTCATTGTCACTGTCACATCACTCTGTCACTGCCACGTGGCACAATGACAGCTTGACACGTGGCAATTTTTTGATTTTTTTTAAAAAATTGAAAAAAAAAATTCAAAATAAAAAAAAATTCAAAAAAAATTAATAAAAAAATTCAAAAAAATGAGGAACGGCGTCAACCTTGACTTAACGGAAAGGGCAAACGTGAGACGTTTCAACAAAAAAGGAGACCATTTTGAAATTTTGACTCCAAAATGGAGACCACAGGCATAATTAAACCTAGTTCTTTTTATGTTTATTGGTATTGAACTTTTCTTTATTCTTATATAGTGTTTAACTTTGTCTTTTCTATCCAATGTGGGACTTTTTGACTCACACATGGACTATTCCCAACATCTCCCCTCAAGGGACTCTGCTCCCCTCAAGGGACTACACTTGGACTATTCTCAACATCTCCCCTCAAGGGTGAGTCCCTTGTTTTTTTTTTTCTTTTTTTCATATGATATATTTTTCTTTCAGGTGTATGAGTGACCCCTTTGGTCATGGTTATGCGGTCAGTCACATCGGTGACCCCTTTTTGGTTATGGTTATGGTTATGCGGTCAGACACTCCGAACCATCGGCTCTGATACTGATACCACTGATAGGTTATATATATTTCATATATGAGTTATAGTCATGGGCATGGTTATGACATATGGTTTGTGCAACCACTATCTATAATCCAATCTTTTGAAGATTCGTTGGTTGTGACACATGATGTTGTAAAAAGTAGATCTTCCTCTGATTTATCCTCATCAGATTTATTCTCCACAATTTGAACATCTTCTTCAGAATCTTTAGATTTGCATACCTTTTCCACATGTCCCAATTGACCGCATTTGTGACATTTGACATCTGGCCTCCACCAACA
>Ga0214543_1004685_pt1 | contig 25748 bp, 12 predicted proteins | sample CNSS2metaG_FD_160094 | JGI IMG/M metagenome (GOLD analysis project Ga0214543, IMG submission 160094) | Root nodule microbial communities from cowpea collected in UCLA plant growth center, Los Angeles, California, USA - CNSS2 | ecosystem: Host-associated > Plants > Roots > Nodule | place: USA... | reverse complement strand
TTTATAAAAATATATTTGTGTTTATATATATATATATATATATATATATATATATATATATATATATTGTGAAGTGAACTTATCTCTGGTTGATATGAGACTTTCACCATCAAAATCAATTGTTAATCATTCTTTTGATTTTAGTGATGAAAGGTGAGAATTAAAAAAAAAAGAGCTTAATAAATTTTTAAGAAAGTAGGTTACTTAATTAAATTAATGTATTAAATGATTATTGAAGTATTGTTTACCCATCTTCAATGCCATTAATGTGGATTAATTCCATGGATTAAAATTATCATTATGAAATAAAAAAAGCCACAAAAATTAAAATTTGTAATCAAATGCACAAAATGAACTGTCCACATATTAAATTTTTTTAATAAATTCTTGAAAAATCATCAATGTCATTTAATCCCAATGACTAAAAATACTATGTAATAACAAAATGAAAAATAAATATATAAAAAACGTTAATTGGAGGATTGGTGGAGAAAAAAAAACTCCTTATTTAGAACTAAAATATAATAAAAGTTTTCTATGTGAATTTCAAATAAATAAAAACAATACTTTAATGTAAGCTTTATATAAAAATATATTTTTTAGAATTGCAAAAATAATATGTATAGAATATTATTATTTTAACATCCAACAAATTTTTACATATACTTCGCATCTAATATTTTACTCTTCAATTTCTATCTTTCTTTATAAATATAAAACTTATATTTTTAATGATAAAAATATCCCTAAATTTTGGTTGTCAACAGATTAAAGAAAACATTTTTTAATCTATATAACTCTTTTATTGTATTAAAATAATACTTTATTAATAAGTAACAGGCAAATGATGTCATAATCAAAACTAACATTTATCACATCTATGATTTTGTCACCTCCATTTCATCACCATTGAAATATAAAATAAAAAATTTCTTTTTTTTTTTACTGACAAAGCAAAGAACGAGTTAATTATAAACATCCAGTGACTAGTTCATTCATTTTCATTTTCACATAAGCATAATAATATTTGATGGCAACTCATATATACCTAATATGCTTATTTATCAAAGCATTAAATTAATATTTTCACAGAAACAAACTTGAATGCATGTTTCATAACAGTTACTTGTATTCAGCCAAATAAAACGTTCCCTTTGTTTATCCCATAATTTATTGTTCCATTGCGTGTACAGTGCATACCCATTCACAATCTGTGAAAAAGAATACACCTTTTCTGCCCCCACATCATGTAAACTGCAGAATATATATAGGTATTGTTTTTGGATCAATTTAAGTATCTCTTTGAGTTCAGAATCAAGCATCATGAATTCTCTCTCTCTGTATAAAAACTCAACACACCATAACAGTGTTTAGAAGCTAATCTGCTTATTCTATCTCATTCTGAATCTCTCATCATGACAATGAAGAATAAAGAGCAACAAAGCAAAGGTGAAGGTTCATTTCTGAAACTCTTTCTTGCTCAACTAGACCTTCTCAACTTCTTTGCTCATGCTCTAGTTTTTGGTACTGGTTTACTCATTGGAATCACTCTCACTTTCTTTCTCAACAATTTCTCCTTCGTCAACTTTCAAATTCAACAATCCAATACCCTCAAACTACCACCGTCACCACCACCGTCACCACCACCACCGTCACCGCCACCGCCACCGCCACCTCCGATCTCCTCCAACATTTCATCACCAATATCAGCAGCAGCCACCCAGAAAGATAACCAAACCGTACCTTCTTCAAAAAACAACACCTCATCTTCACCCCAGAATAAGGATAACAAAACCGTACCTTCTTCTGATTCGTCCTCGGTGAACAACGCAACAAAGGTGATGAATTTCACCAGAATTGGGTTGAGTGAGTTCTTGAAGCCCCCCATGGCCATGCATGATATGAATGATGAAGAATTGTTGTGGAAAGCTTCCATGGTTCCCATGATTCAGAATCTCCCGTTCAAACAGACTCCAAAGGTTGCATTCATGTTTCTGACAAAAGGGCCTGTGATGTTGGCTCCTCTGTGGGAGAGATTCTTCAAAGGAAATGAAGGATTGTATTCTATCTATGTCCATTCCCACCCTTCCTTCAATGAAACAGTGCCTCCAAGCTCTGTCTTTCATGGCCGCAATATCCCTAGTAAGGTCAGTTTCTGCATTTTACCTCTTATCATTCTTAACACATGAAAAGTTATTACCTATTTCTCTGTTTTTTTTTTTCTAGATATTTTTTTACTATTAAATTTTGATAACTTTCTCTTGCAATCTTAACGTTAAGTGTCATTTTTCAAGTAATTTTTCATTTTTTTTTCATTTTTAGTATTTCAAAATCACTTAGAAAATGACACCTCATGTTGTAAGAGAAAATTGTCAAAATTTAGTTGTGAAAATATTATTATTATTTTTTTCTTTTTTTTCTCTCTCACAGTCTCTTCACATTTCATCTGAATAAATTGACAAAGAATTGATAAAGGGAAATAGTATACTTTAATTGGATGTTATAATTAGGAGTGTTTAATATTTTTTTAATACTTGTATTGAATTTTATAGTGTGATTACCTTAAAACAAGCAAGATTAATTCACCAATGTATCAAGATTGGCATGAACGTTCCTTTTATCTCTCTTATTTTCCCTTTTTAATCCATTTCATTTAAAATTCCGCGTTTTCCAGCTATGTTCGAGTTTTGAAATTAGCAAAAAAATTAAATAATTAATCAATTTTCACATCCTAAAAGGGTTCTTAAATCATGTTTACCATTTATGCTAGAAGTTGTCCTATTATTGATTTTGCCCCAAAAGAAGAAAAAAAGGTGCAACTTTTCCACTGCTAATTTTTCAGTTTCATTTACCATATTACCTTTTCCAATTCCATTGATGACCTTTAGGACTTTTTAAGTGCTCAATTACCGAGTTAATAAAATTAAAAATGAATTATAATTATAATTTTTTTATCTTTTAATTTATATTAAATTTGTTCTTATGTTTTAGAGAATTTAAATCATATTGCTATATATTTGAATTAATTATACTAATAATTTAAATATACTGAAGATTCAAAAGTACAACAATTTTTTTTTTCTGAAAATTTTACTAGAGTAATACACTTTTTTTATTTTTAATTATAATTAAAAATATCACTCTTTTTTCCCCCCTTTTCCACTCTAACCTTGTTCTATATTTGTAGTTACGTGAAGCCCAAACTCTGTATTGGATAGAGTTTTTATTAGATTATTTGATCTAGCCTAGTCTAGATTGAATTGGATTAAGTTAGGAAACCTTAGTCTATCGAATTTGATTTAATTAGAAAGAATACAACTAAATCCTTTTATATGGAGTGTGTGACGATTATCAAACAAAATAAATATTAATAGAATATGTATTTTCAAGTTTCAGCTTGCATTAAAAAAAGTACAGAATAAATACTACTTGAATATATAGTTTAAAGTTTCATCTTCTATGAAAATTTATAAACATGAGTAATTGTCCACACAAATGTGTTATTATCTTGGCAATATTATTTGCATGGAGTTATAAAGAGTGAATTTTAAGTCTAACTCAACCCTACAAAACTATATAAACATGAGAAACCTCTCATGTTGCGTATATATATATCTCGAGCGTGAGACTAGATATTAATAAATGGTTTGATAAAGATCTGATAGCGGGTGGAATAACATGTTTAACAAACAATAATTTTTTTTATAACAAGTGACACAATAGGTCAAACAGAAGCTAGATTCCTTAACACGAACAAATATCAAATCTTACTAGGTTAGACTTTAACTATGACTCTAATACTATGTTAAGAAGTGAATTTTAAACCTAACTCAAAAAATCGGTTTGTCAGGTGAGTTTTACATCCATTTATATATTTTTAAATCGTCTTATCTTTAGTCAATATTACTTCACTTGATCTTTTAAGGAAATATATAGCATTATGCATGATTTGCTACAAATTATTTTAGGAGACTGCTAACTTGTGAAACACTTGTTCGCATGAACATGAACAATTTGTAATGTGTAATTAAGTTTCCATAGTTGCACACGTTCTTATGAATTTTCTGCAACATTGCTTGTCAGAAGAGTTTTGACGAAAGAACAACTCCAGCTAAAAGGCTGAAAAAGATCACTTCCAATGCCTTCAAATAAGATCTTTTGATGGCCTATAGTAGACTGACACAGCTTATGCTTTTTTCAATAACATTATTTTTTCCAATGAACTTCAATGTTTTAGTTAATATAATCTTTAACAATTCCAGTTTCTTTCGTTGTTAGCTAGTTATCCATTAGAATTCCATGTTTTTTGTCTGCATTATATATGGAGGTAAATAAATTTTACAAAACAGAACAATGTATAAGGTGTATTGAATCTATTGAATGTTCATTTTTGTTTCTACTTTTTGGTTGCTTCCAGAATTGGACAGTCAATACAAACTGGTCATACTTTTCTTTGATTCCACTCCTTTTGCACTTGCATGAAAAATTCTATTCTTCTCTATTTCCAGAACCAATTTATTCAAACTTTTCACAATTCCTTTCTTCATGTACCTAGTCTCTAGCATGAGAAAACGAATCCATGGACAGAATAAATGCATCTTTTTGCCATGTCATTTATGTTTAAACAATATAACACAACATGAACAACTTTAGAATCCAGCAGGTTTCCAAAAGTTAGAAATGGCAACATTTATACACTCTTTTAATTTCAAAATTAAATTAATTCCAACTTTTAAAACCGACTTGTAAGGCGAGATATGTAGTTATCGTAAAATCATCTTATTTCTAGTTGACATTAAATGTCTAATAGACTCTCTTACGCTTAGACATAAAATCAATAGTTCTCTGATAACGGCTTAAATAGTAAGTGATATGATAGATTCAATAGACATAAAATCATCAGTGGTATGGTCTGATAGTATATTAAATAATAAAACAATAAATCTTGTTAAAATAAGTTTAGAGTTTAGGGTTTATAGTTTAATATTTGACCACATTTTAAGAGATTTTAAGAGGTTGACGTTAAATCTAAACTTAATCTTATAAATCTGACTTGTAAATAAAATTTGCATCCAGTTATATACCATAAACTGATATATTATATTGTGTGGGGACAATGATATATGCAGGAAGTAAGGTGGGGTGAGAACAGCATGATTGAAGCAGAGAGAAGGCTATTAGGCAATGCACTCCTTGATTTGTCGAACCAACGTTTTGTGCTACTCTCAGAGTCATGCATTCCTCTGTTCAACTTCAACACCATCTACACTTACCTGATGAACTCAACCAAGATCTTTGTGGAGGCCTATGATCAGCCCGGTGAAGTGGGCCGTGGCAGGTACAGGTCCAAAATGAGGCCCGAGATCAGTCTCTCCCAATGGAGAAAAGGGTCTCAATGGTTCCAAATAGACCGTTTTCTGGCCCTTCAAATAGTCTCAGACCATCACTACTTCCCAGTCTTCTTAAAGTACTGCAACCCTAATTGCTACAGCGATGAACACTACTTGCCCACATTTGTTAGCATCAAGTTCTGGAAGAGCAACTCCAACAGGACCTTGACATGGGTTGATTGGACAAAGGGTGGTGCTCATCCTACAAGGTATTACCGAAATGATGTCAACAATGAGTTTTTGAACAAGCTCAGGTTTGGAACATCATGCGAGTACAATGGTCACACCACAAATATTTGTCATTTGTTTGCAAGGAAATTCACCACTCATGCTTTGGATAGATTGCTCAGATTTGCTCCGAAGCTCATGCAGTTCAATTGATCTCTCTCTCTCCATATTCTTCTTTTTTTGCTTCTTCATACCCATTTCTGTGTTTTCTTATATATATATTTTTTGGGTTCAACATATACAGAATCACATTCAATTGTTAACTTCAGGGGTACCAAGAATCTCACCCTTTCTTTTCGCATACTAGTTTGCAGTAAAACCATTGAATTATTGATTTTATATGCTACTACAAATAAATATTGGCAAGTTTTACAAATTTACAAATTCGACACATGATATCAATACGTATATGTATAATGTATAATATCAACATTGGGTTAAATATGTTTTTGGTCCTTCAAGTTTAAGCGAAATTTAGAATTAGTCCTTCATCAAAATTTTTGACCAATTTAGTCCTTCATCTTTCAAAATGCGTGAATTTAGTCATTTTAACCAAATTTTGTTAAGTTTATTTGACATTTCAAGTACATTTCATGATAGTATTTAAATTAATGATAGTATTTAAATTATTTACATTGTTTGACACATTTTTGCTTTAATGTTAACTTAAATACTATCATGAAATGCGCTTGAAACATCAGATAAACTTAACAAAATTTGGTTAAAAGGACTAAATTCACACATTTTGAAAGATGAAGGACTAAATTGGTATAAAGTTTTGATGAGAGACTAATTCCAAAATTCACTTAAACTTGAGGGACCAAAAACATATTTAACCCTTATATTAATTTATTAAATTAAATGTTAGATCTCTGATCGAATATATAATAAATATAAAGTTTAGTTAGTCGGATGATATCCACTTTATTAAATATGTCAATTTGCTATCCATTTTTAGAAAGATGTCAATTGAGTCCCAATTTATGAAAAGAAGTCTCAATTAAATTTTTGATGAAAAAAAATTATTATCGTCGTTAACTATATTAATATTTAAAATTACTTACAGGTATTGATAATTATAAAAAAATTTAGTGATAAAAATGATGAAAAAAAAAACATTAATAATTTTGTTATGAAAAGATAGTCATCGAGACACTTTTTAAAAAATCTCGAAAATAAATTTCAGAATTTCTAAATGCAAAAAGAAAAATGACAGGGGTGTAGGAAGTAATTTCCAAATTAAAATCATTTGGCCCGGGTGTTGACAAAAAAAAAAAGGGACGCGCATCAGCCCTTCTCTTCTCTGACTCGTCACTCATCTCTCAGCCCTCGCGCAACAGTGGTGGAAGCAGGCCCCGGCGTGACTCACGGCGGCGACAGCAGCGACCAACCCTTCTCAGTCATCACATCTCCCTCATCTGAACTGAAGGACGCATTTCGGAACAAATCATCAGTGGTGGAAGAAGGCGCCGGCGTGACCCGCGGAGGAAGAACGCTAGTGGCGACGGAGTAGAAACCCACGGCGGCGGCGAGCAACCCTTCAGTCAGTGGCGCAAGAGGTTCGTTCAATCGCGTGGAATTTTCTCCCTTTTTCATCTGTTTACCTTCACATTGATTGTGTTCATTTGTTGTGTTGATTTCGGTATATGTGTTTTGTTTTGCTGATTTGGGTATTCATTTGGTCGTGTTCTGCAGATTTGGCTTGGTGCTCTGCTGTGTTGGAACTGCAGTCTATATTATAGTATTGTGAAATTGGAAGTCTGAATTGAACTGCAGTGTATAGTATTGTCAAATTGAACTGCAGCGTATATCATAGTTTGGCAAACATGTCCTCACTCTGAAACTCCATTCCCAGTCGTGCTCACAAAGAGCGTTCTCAACCGTGAGTCTCTTCTTTCTCCCAATGGCTATTCATTCAGTCACCCACTTCTAAATTTATTTTTTGATTCATTAGGTCAGCGAGGAAAAAATTCGGCTTGCTCGAAAAGCATAAGGACTATGTCCAACGTGCTAAAGCATTCCACAAGAAAGAGGACACTTTACGGGTAGAATTTCACTATCTCTTCACCAAATTCTCATTCCTTCCTCTTTAATTATTTTTTTAATTTTTATTTGTTTTACAGAAACTAAGGGAAAAAGCGGCTAATAGAAATGAAGATGAGTTTTACTTCAAGATGGTTAGAACAAAAACAGTTGATGGAGTTCACAGACCAGAGTAATTGATGACTTGCTACATGGCCTTTTCGATTTTTTTGTGATTTGTTGGTGCTGTTGTTGTGGTTGTGTTATATTTGCTTGTTGACTTGTGTAGGAGTGAAGCAAATAAGTACACTCAGGAAGAGCTTATGCTTATGAAGACGCAGGATATGGGTTACATTCTTCAGAAGGTTCAGAGTGAGAAAAAGGTGAGGGCTTTGCTTTGAATTGTTCTCTTGTTTTTAATGGGGTTTTGTGCGAAATATTGTGACAATGGAGGTTTAACTGGGAAAGTTTTGGTCTTCCTTGCAGAAAATTGAAAGGCTAACAGCCTCGCTTCACTCTATTGATAATCAACCCGCAAACAAACATGTTTTGTTTGCTGAGGACAGGTACGAGTTTCTGAGCTATCATTTTGTGACCAGCATGGATTAATTTTTTAAAATGTTAATATGTTTTATTTTATTGGTGTACTTAGTTGTTATGAAAGTTCTTATTTAATTATGCAAAATTTAAAGGGTGATGTTTTCATCTTGTATAAAGCCCCTGATTTGCAACTTACTACTTGTTTCTGTGATGATAAAGTATGTTCAATATGACATTATGGCTATGATAAAAAAAATTGGTATGCAAAATTTAAAGGGTGATGTTTTTTTCTTGTATTAAGCTCTGATCATAACTTCCTACGTGCTTCTGAGATGGTAAAGTATGTTCAATATGACATTATGGCTTTGATAAAAAAAATTGGTTAGCGGATCCAATTTGTGACCGTGCGTGTAAATGTTTTTTGTTTATATATGTATATATGTATGTGTGTGTGTGTGTGTCTATATATATATATATATCATAAATTAGGATAAGTAGCTTAACATAAAACTATGTTTGTGGAAAGCAGAGAAGAGAGGTAAAAATGATTTTATTTACTTATCAGAGTGCTATATAGGTACTTATACAGATTACGGTAACTATTTTTAACTGCTTTTCCTAACTTAATTTCTGACACAGCACATTCAGTTGTAATTACATGATATATGTTACTTGTATACTAGCCACACTACACTCTTGTAAAGCTTATTCAGATAAAGCTAAATAGAGTTTATAAGATGTTCCTTTCCTAGCCCCACATTTTCATTTTTCAACCATTTTTAATATGATTAACCATAAGATAAACCCAAACAAGCTTCATAGAAGTTTTTCCAAATGGTCCCATAGTCATGTTTTCAAGATATCTTCTTTCGGTAGTAAACTCATTTACTTTTCTCCAGCTATGTTGTGCCATTTTTGATTTATTGATTAACATACTACTTTTCTGCCTCTATTCCCATTCCCTTTCTTGCTCTTTATATTGTTATACTGTAGATGCCATCCTCATTCCACAAATTTATTCTGAGTTGCTAACTTTTTTAATTCTTGTCCATGTATAGGGAAGAGGCTAAAGAGTTACAATCAAGATATTCAAAAAGTGAAATTCCTTTTTCTATCGATCATATTCCTGCTGGCATTAAGAGGTACATCCGTACATTTGGCTTTAAAGGCTAAAATAAATTCCTTGTTGTTTTGACATCTTGTATGAGATTAAACATCTTTTGTTAAATGATATGCTTGACAATCTTTGATCAATTCTTTTATTGTTTTGTATGATGTGTTGTGGTAGATTACCAAAAGTTGATAAATGACTTGTCCCTACTGAAACTTTTTTCAGAATCTGTTGTGTGAAATTATTATTTGTTCTCTTCAATGTGCTTTAAGATTGTTAATTTTATTAAGTATCTTAATTTTGTTAAGTATTTTAATGCCGACAACATTAAGATGTTTTTGTAGTAATGTGGGTTCTGAGTCTTGGCAATCACGCCCTAGTCAGGACTAAGCTTGAGGATTTGATCATGAGTGACAAGTTCATTGTTTATTTATTTGCATGCCTTTCATTTTATTGAGAATTGGTCTTTGGGTAGGAATGATTCACATAATTTAACCCAAAATAGAGAGATGAATAACAATTATGGTCAGATTGATTGCTATTAGTTCTCTTGTATTTGGCTATATTAAATTGTTTGTGTTGGGTTAAATATGTTGTAAATCAGCTCACGAGTTGTTTTATGATGTATTAAAGATCTTTTATCGACTAGAGATATGACCAAATTATAATATATATGTCGGTGTAATTCCCATTTTATCAAACCCATTTCGTGACGTTGGATTAAGCTTAAATTCTAATTTCTTAAGATATTGCTACTTCTTCTCTGTAGTACCACTGGCACTGTTACTTCCCCTTGTTCTCTTTGTTTGATATGTAGTACAATATCAGTTTGATAATAAGTTACTTTTGTTATACAGGAAAACAGCTCGGTCTTATAAAGAGTTGGAAGCAAGGAAGGATAGACTTAGCCAAATAGAGAAAATCTACATGGACATGGCAATGAAGAAAGAGTTGCAGGTATTGATATTTTGCATAGCTTATTGTGTACCTTTTTGTAATTCTTAGAAAGGTAGAATGCTCAGAAAGGATATTCCATCTATGAACAGAAAAATGATAGGAAACGCAAACTAACTGAAGATGAGATTTTCTGTCCAACTAGTCAACCAGTATATAAGTGGCGTGCTGAAAGAAAGCGGTGATTTTCAGTTCTTTTTTGCCTTTTTACTATTTAGCACAATGAAGAAGGAGATTTTACATGTAGAGGAAGCAACAACGTTCCTAGCTGCAGAATAGAATGTCACAGATGAATACAATTCGTTGATCATGTGTAACCATTTTCTTTACTCTTTTGAGTATTCTTCTTTGATGTTGTGGCGACTAAATTGTCATGTTATTGTGCAACTGTTCCATGTAACTGTCATAGTACCTTTCAGAAAAATAAATGAAATAAAATAAATAAAAATGGAATTTATATTTCTTTATTCAGTTTTGTAGTCTTCAATCTTTACAATTCTATATTACTTAGCTACGATTATATTCTTCTAACTATCATTTTATTTTTACATTTGACCATTAGAAGCAAGTATTTCAAAGAACATTTAAAGTCAAATAATTGCGTTTCCACTGACTATATATATACCTGGTCCAATAACTGTTGTGTCTATCTTCGTATTTTATTTGACTTATGTTTTGAAGTAACATTTTACTTTACTTTAATTAGAACTATTTTTTAATAACCTAGTAACATTAATATCCTAAAATTAACTATTTGTTTATAAATTTGACTTTCACAGTACATTTGAATCAAACTAATCAAATTAAACAAACTACTTAAATGCTTGTTACTACCTAATTATGTAATTTATTATTGATGGTTTGACATTTTCTTTCTCAGATAGATGTGATCTGACACGCAGGTAAATCTTTCAAAATAATTTTTAAGCATAATTTCATACAACAAAAGATTAATTATTTCCTCAAATTATAACCATGCTAATTTAATTTTGAATTTAATTATTTTTTTTTCAATTTCTCGTAAGTTGTAAACGAAGTACCAATATTATAAATTAAATTTCAAAAAGAGAAAAATTAAATTTTCAAAATTAATTTAAGACTCAAACAAGTATATTTGACCTTACGTAAATTAACGTAACGTGTCAACGTAGGCCAACCAATAAATGCATAAAATTAATGACGAAAATTAATAACGAAATTAATTATTTTTTTCTAAACAAATAAACTGAATGGAGTTGAATTTAAGTTTAGCGATTATATAATTTTTTATCAGGTATGAAGTATCAATTTAAGTATTTTCAATAACGTGAAGTCAATGGTATTTCATAAAACTAAAAAAGAAAGATATTTTTCATCAGAGTTGAAAAAAAACTCATTGAATTTATATCATTTGTTAATCGAGCCAGGCAAATTGAACCTTTCATGACACTAATTTAGGTTTTCTTATTATTGATCTTCTTTAAAAATTATTACATTGGTATATTTTTTTAAAATTATTAAATTAGTGTAATTATATTAATAGAAGGTAATTTTATTTTATATATACGATTTTATTTTATTTTCTTCTTATGCTGATTTTATAGTAGGCTTAAGTATACTTTGAATTTTGAATCTTCACAGAATTAGAGAATTTTAATTTTATTTTGGTAAAATCTTTTGTTTTTTTGAAATAATTTTATAATAAAATGTAAGAATTTTTTTTAGTGATTTATAATATTTTTCTTCTTCTTGATTTTGATCCCTAAGAATTTGTAGACATTAATTTCCAATTCTTAATATTTCTTTCAAGATAGATAAATTATACTATTTTAAAAATTTTAAAAACTTTTTTAGGTATCACATGTCAACATCATACAACAACATTAACATTAATTTCTCATTTGGAATAGCTTTTTGTTCAAAACAATTAGGTAATCAATTTAGTGTAATATAATACCAAAGAGATTAATAATTTTTAATTTCAGAGACTAGAAAAGCATATCAAATCCTTTGTATTGACCATTTCTAGCAACTATAGTTATAATTGTAAACCATTCCAAACGTAGAAATCACACTACAAGTTTTTACAAGGGTTTTAAAACCTATGCATACATTTTGAAGTAACTTGAGAGCAAAATTTATAAAATTCAATTTAAATGGAGTTTGAACATGTTTACGACCAAACTTATACACTAATGATCAAATTTTATGAATTCTAGTTCACACATAATTGATTTGACAAAGTATACTCAAGTGTTTAATAAATGGTCAAACCCTCAATTAATTATATGTTCCATAAATGGTCAAACCCTAAATGAAATTATTCTTACATATTAATTATCAATCACATAAGAAAATGAATTATAATAATGATTGAAGAAAAACACTAATGCCGCGTTACGTACATGTAGCTTTATTGCAACATATTCAACAAGTCCAAACACGATGACTAAGACATTGATTAATACATTAGTTTGACAGTGTTTTAGAGACCATAATAGACCACAAAAGTTTTACAACGTTACGAAGAAAGTACTTGAAAGTATCTTCAAATTCCTTTGAGCAATTTGTGGCACATCAACGTCAATGGTCGTTTGCTACAAATTCTTCCACACCATGCTGCTTCATATTTTCTGCGAAACCTTCCAGAAGACGTGTTTGTCACCGCGTAATTACCCTAGAATTTAGAAATCGAATTTATCGAAGTTTCTTTATGTTTTTTTTTTTTTTTTCTAGTCAAATTGAAAGACACTTATAACTGCATAATTTTGTGTGTCTTATGCATGTTCTTTTGACAAACTTTAATGGCCGGCAGCTTGTTTTATTCCGTGAGATTTGATTGGGAAGTTGAAGCTCCATAGAGTGGTGGACGTGGAAAGGAGGAAGGAGCCACCAATCTTCCTATTTTCCAAAAACAAATATATATATCAACTTTTACAATTTAAATTTATGATAGAAAAAAAATTGATATTTTATAGATAAATTATTTTCGGTGAAAGATATGGTGGACTACTTTAGCAGATTTTTTCTTTATAATTTTTTTCATCAATAATATCTTTATAAATTAAAATTAGATTGAGTTTAATATCAAGTGTGTTATGTTTAATTTAATATTATTAAAATATTATATTGATTTGACCATATTTGACTTGACATGATCTTGGCCTAATCTGAATTAATTCTGACTAGGTCCAATAAAAGATAAACCTAACTCAACCTAATAATGCGTTCGAATCGACTTGACCTTATGCAGTCTTGACTCGAATTAGCCTACCTTAGTGAGTTTTGCTTTGGCTACCTCAATCTGACTTACGCTAACCCAATGTGGGCTCGAACATCTAAGCCAAACATGAATCCAATTTGACATAGCTCAATCTAACCAAACATGTTTCAGTCTCACATAGGTTTAACATAATTTAAACTAGGTCACACTAGCCCTAACCTAGGCCCTTAACAACTCAGCCTGACCTGGATCCTGCCTAACACAAACTCAGTAGGGAAACTAATAATTGACATTATCATGTTTTATTTTTTGTTTATTTTTATCTTTTTTTATTATTTTATTATTATTTTTTCAGGTATTTAACTGTTATTTAATAAATTTGGAAAAGATAAATATTTGGTTTATATTGTGTAAATAAATAGAGATCTCATATATTTAAGAAGATTATCATTAAAATTAGTGAAAATTACTAAATATTAAAAGAATATCTCAACAAAATTAGTTATCGACCGAATTGATTATTTTAATTACAAATCAAAATATTTGAAGAATATATCAAAGATATAGAATATCTGAAAATTAAAAGATATATATTCAAGATATTCAATTAAAAAATCATGTACAAAGTTGCAGGCATCCAATAAAAAAAAATTATAATTAAGGGACTTGACAGAAGTCAAAACCAACAACCCTTCAAGCATAAAAGAAACCCCTTTTGAGAAAAAAAAAAACCCTTTGGGGGAGAGAGGGAAAGAAGGTAGATGCGCATTCTGAAGACTAGAGACATTCATCTTCATCATTATTCTAGTATCCAGAATGTTAAAGAGTAGTTATCTCTCTTGTTAATGGGGTTGGGTGTGATGTATTCTAACTCTTTGTAAATTTCACTATTTAATATATTCCTTTTCCATAAAAACAAAAGAAAAATAAATAAAATTGATTCGTTGTCGGGACTTGAACCTAAGTCTTTTGGGTGAGAGCCAAATTTTTATTTTTTTACTTCTGTTTTTTGTTTTGCCTTGGTTCTACACAATCTGACTTGACACCAACCTAATGGAGGCCTAAACATCTCAACCAAACACAAACCAATTTAACATAGCTCAACCTAACCAAACTTGTCTTAGTCTCACCTAGGTTTAACTTAATTTAAACTAGGTCACACTAGCCCTAACCTAGGCGCCCAACAACTCAGTCTGACTTGGATTGCCTAACACAAACTTAGTAGGGGAACCATTCAACTTAGTCAAACATGGGTCTGCCCCACCTTAGCTTGATATCGACTTGATTCTCACTTACCTCAAGTGATAACGTTATTTTCTACCTTTTATTGGTGTTAAGTTTTGTGAATAAAATCAACTTTTCCATAACTTTTATCTTGTTTAATCCTCAAATTTATCCTGTTTTTCCATTGTTTATATTTTAGTTGTTTTATGATTTTTTACCTCTAATATCTATTTTGAGTGTGTGAAATAAGTTAATAGAAAATAATTTTAGTGAATGAAAAAAAGCTAAAACTAAAGGAAGTGTGATTGGATAAGAAAGAACGATTTTTAGAAAAATACATTCGCCAGGGAGCATTGAAATCGCACCAACGCTACAAACATGAAGAAGGAACTCACCTATAGGGTTATATTGCCATGGATTGCACCCGAATGACAAAGAAACCACCATTGGGACCAGGCTAAGTCATTGGGCGAGCTGGCTGTGCACTAAGTGAAAATGACCGTCTAAACTTACAATAATTCAGTTGCTACGCGAAAATATGACTCGTCCAACGCGTTACAAGTTAGAGAATATCAATTTTTAGGCCTTGTTGGACGAGAAGGAAGCCGCTAGGCGAGAATGTCGACTCTGATACACGAATTTGGGTATTTAATCATATTTCTACGAGAGTTTTAGTATATTCCTCATTTTGCACAAAGAGAAACACATTGGATGTTGAGAGAGGCTCTTGGAGGCTGCTAAGGGTGTTGGGAAGCCCTCCCACTCTTTCTTGGGTCTCCTCCTTCATCCATGGTGATTTTTCCCTTTTGGGGTTAGAGAGAGGAAAAGGGGTTACGATTTGGAGATGGAGACACGAATGACGTAATTGAAGCACGAAACAGGTGCCATGAACCTTGGGAGAGGAATTGCTATTACTTTATGGGTCTAATTTCTTTCCTGTTCTTCAATTTTGTAAAACCCTAGGTTCTCCCTAAAAATCATTCTTTCTTGTCTAGTCATGCTTCCTTGAATTCTAGCTTATTTTCATCCACCAAAATTGCTTCTTACTGACTATTTTCATACACTTGAAATAGAGATTAAAGGTAAACAAACATAAAATAACTAAAATACAAAACAATGCAAAAACAATTCGACTTGGGCTTTGCCCAACTTAGTCTAACTTGGGCATAACCTAAGCCTCATTGACTATATCTAATTTTGTCTTAACTTTATTTGACTTGAAGTGAGCTTGCGTGGGCTATGCTTGAGGTGAACTACTTGATTCGACTCAATCTAAGTCTGGATTGACTTAGCTTGTTGTGCACCCAAGCTAACTCAATCGAGTTTTGTACCAGCCTAACTTAGTCTGATGTGGTTTGGCCTAATTGACCTAATCAAGACCGATAAAGGTTTGGCCTAATCGAACTTAACTTGGACTTGGATTGGTTTTAAACCGATCTAACTTAACATGTTTATATCTCGATCAAACTTAACATGTTTAGCCTAAGTTATTGGTCCAATCAAACTTTCCAATCAAACTTTACATAAACTGAACCCATCCGGTCCACATTGCATAACTTTGGTCTAATCAAACGTAGCTACCGAGGGTTTGATTTGACCTTACATTTCATGATTTTTCTCACCTTTACCTAAATCAATGTAAATAAAAGATTAAAATTAAAGGATGATAATCGCATATCAATTTTATAGAGAAGCTTTCGATACATAACACTTTGTTGAATTATTTGAAAGTTAATTTTACTTAAAATTTTTCTTTCCGATACAAATCTTAAACATTTATATTTTGAAAACGTTTCATTCATCTGTATCAAAATTTCACGTTCCGTTCTTTAAATCTAAGCAACATTAATTTTGTTTACTTAGATTAAAAAAAAAAAAACTTTCATGAATTCATGATACTTACGACATATAAAAAATAATTTTTCGATTGATCTAAAACTATTTGTTGAATAGTTTCATTCATTTGAAAAAATTAATACATGTAACCTTATTTTATAAAATAATTTCAATCATTATGATTTAAAAACGATAGAGAAATATAAGCATTTAAATTGACGTATAGAGATTGATGGGTCAGTTGCATATCAACTTCTTTTTAAGTAAAGGACAAGGATTTAGGTTGCTAACGTCCATGATATTAAGTCACAGATGCTTCATTTAGACATAGAACATGATTTTCCATTTTTGCGGCATCAAAATCTGCATTCATATTTTATGTCTCATTATTTCTTGCTAGTTTGAGAACTTGTCAACATTTTCATGGTCCATGTGTTAGATTTCAACAATTATATTGGTCATTGCTGCTCGTACGGTGTATGGATTCAAAGCTGATAAATAAAAGAGATAAGCAATCACAAATATTTTTAGGGATTAAAGGAGGTTACAACACTCCCCAAATTTTATCTCTAATAATTATATATATAAATACAGTAAATACTTGAGAGAGAATTTTCTCATTAAAGTTTTGTAGTATTATGTAGTCCCATTTAAGTAGAACTAGCGAACACACAAGCGCGAGACCACCTGTGTCCGTGTCCGCATTTTTTAAAATCAATAATATTTATTTTTAAAACAATATATAATAAATTTTAGAATAGTTGTTAAATAAAATAACTGTTAAATAAATGTTTTTAGAATAACCGTCAAAATAAAAAAGATTTAAAAAAATGGTTAAAAAAAATAATTATAGAATAAATAGTTTTTAAAATAATAATTAAGGGTAAAATTGGAAAATGAAAAGTGGACACAAAAAGAGGAATCCTCTTTATATTTTACTAGCGTAACACAGGCACGATATCGTGCCCGTGTGTATACATTTTTTAAATATGCGTAATATTATATTAGTAGGTGATAATATTATAATGTTATTAAGTTAATATATATATATATATATATATTAAAATTATATTTATCAAAAATAAAGTGAAATATATCAGAACAAATAAAAGAATAACCATTGATAAATAAAGAAGAAGAGAAGAAGCAGAGACATCTGATTTTATACAAAATTTGTAAAAGTAACGGTCAATTTTTAAAAATTTAATAAATTATTATATTTAAAGGGTAAAATCGGTATTTTGAAAAGTGGACATAAAAAGAGAAATCCCCTTTATATATTGTTATGTATTATAGATTATAGATGACACTGTAATGTAACTGTCACGTCATATGGTTACAGTAAAATCTAATCTATAAACTTAATTAAAAAATTTTAAAATTTTGAAGACATAATATACCATATATTAGAGACTTGATTGAAAATTTCTAACTTTATCCGAGAGACTCAAAATATAATTAAGCTTATAATTTATTGGACTATTATAGTTTGATAATTTGTTTTTTACAGAGTTTGACACTTTACTTATCAACACACACTAAATCTTTTTCTTCACTTTCCAAATCACATCAAACGTTTATTTCATCCATTAAGATATTATCACGTGTACATTGTCAAAAATTTGTTACCAAAACTTTTGTTATAAATAATTTTCCTAATTTATAACTCACACACCGCGGTAGATGAATTATAATCATCATACTAAAATGTCTTTAAGTGTTTGCTATTATATAATTTATTTAGTTAGGTAGGAATAATATTATTTTTAGTGACCAAGAACAATTTCTCATTTTTTTTAATCTTTTGGTATGCTTATGTGTGTTCTTTAAATTAGTGAACTTTACATTTGTATATGGGTTCTGGTATCCATGTATACCTATTGTATTTAATTGATGAAAAGAAACCAAGGTATTAATTAAACTAAGTAGAAATAATTCATGAATATGGCAAGTTGAGTATGAATTATAATATTTGACATAAAACCAGACGTTCTAATATTGATGCATGGGGCCGCCATGATTTATAGCTGGAAAGAAGAACGTACATCACATCGAGTTAACTATAGAAACTGTTCTGGAAGTTGAAAACATACAGGACTTGAGTCCATTCAAAAGAAAGTTCAATTTTGTCTTCAAATAAAACAAACTCTGACAAGAACAATCTCTGTATTTTGCTGCAGTTCAAGTAAATTACAAGTGAATTTCTTGGTTTTTGTTTTCCTACGTGATTTTCCTCGGACAACGCGGTACACCCACAACACGCACACCATCGTCGATCCTTCCCAGAAACATGTCGTGTACCAAACCAGTACTAATCACCCTTCTGTTCAAAACAAAAGCCAAACACACCACAAGAAAACAAATTATATAAACAAAACAACAGATTTCAATAAATGATGAATTAATTATATATAGCTTTAGTTACAAATACTGTTTTAGGTCAAGTCTGAATATAAATTAATTTTTATAATTTTTCTAAAAGTAAAAGTTTTAATTTATACGCATAAAGTAATTGTAAAGAGTAATTTATTGAAACAAATTTGTGTATGTAAGAATCAAATGATGAATGCCACGTCTTCAATCTTGTTTTTCTAATATTAATTCCTTAGAGAGAGGAGGCCCATGGTGACTTGCCCCATAGCCTTTGAGAGAAGTGAAAGAGATTGGTTGACTTTTTATGGCCCTTAAGATCTTGAATCTTTACGGCGAAATGGTTACATTACATCATATGTACGTACCATAGTAGACTACAACGTTTTGTTCGGGCTAAGTGCTACCCTGTTTCCTCCAATATTCCATGAAGCTTCGCTGTTGCTTTATGTTTATTGTTATAATAATAACAACACGCAATTATGGTATAAAAAGCCAAGTAACCTCTTTCTTTTGCCCTCCCTCGCTTCATTGCTTCCATTAACCTCAAACACACCAACCAGTTTCACTCTCGATTAAGTCGATCTCATCAGATTCTTCACCAAAAATGGCTGCGAAAAGATTGTTCAATGATTCTGAACGAGACCCTGATGAGCCAGACGACAAACGGATAAGAAATAACACTGCTGCTACACCTTCTTTTTCTTCGTATGTACTATTTATATACAGTTCATATATAAAGTATATCTAGCTAGCTAGGGTTTATTTGATCATGCTTGAATCTACTTGCTCTTTTCTCTACTCTACTTGATCCTTTTATGAGGCTCACTTTGTCTTATTTCTTAACTTCACTTTTCACTCTTCTCATGCAGTGTAATAGGAGAAGTGGTCATGATAAAGAGCTTTGAGAATCTTTTCACTGCATTGGAACCTGTGCTTAAAAGAGTGGTAGGTCATCAAGCTTCTCAATAAGTTCTTGGTTACTTTGATTCAGTCTCTGCAAGAAAATTGCCTTAATTTGTGTATATGTTTTGTCTTTTCTCAGGTGGGTGAGGAAGTTGAGCGAGTTATGAGACAGTGGTCACGCTCCTTTACAAGGTCTCCATCGTTGAGACTCCAAGCAATGGAGCAGCCATCAAGCTTGCAACTATGCTTCAGCAAGAGGCTTTTCCTTCCAATTTTCACAGGTAGCAGGATTCTTGACATTGATGAGAACCTCATCAACATAGTTCTGATGGACAGAAGCAACAATAACCAAATGGTCCCCACAAGTCTCCCTCATGCCATCAAGCTCGAGATTCTGGTTATCGATGGAGATTTTTCTCCTTCTGAAAACGAGGATTGGACGAGTGATGAATTTAACAGACACATAGTGAAGGAGAGACATGGGAAGCGACCTTTACTTGCAGGAGAATTGAACTTGATCATGCGAGATGGAATTGCACCAACCGGGGACTTGGAATTCACAGATAACTCTAGCTGGATTCGCTGCAGAAAGTTCAGAGTTGCAGTGAGGGTAGCACCAGGGAGTAACCAAGGACTTCGAATCCGTGAAGGAATCACTGAAGCATTTGTTGTCAAGGATCACCGTGGAGAATGTAAGTTATGCATCAACTTTTATCTATTAAGTATATTGTTTATACTCTTTCTACTCTGAAAATTAACTTTCTCTTTCATTACTTGTCACTATGCATTTTTGTCATTCATTGTAACCAACTTTGATGACGTTTTATTTTGTATTTTGTAAGATTATTATTAAAATTAGTGTGGATCACGATGACGAACTTTAGTCTATTATAAATATCAGATGTTCTTGTCACACTCACATTAATTTTAATGAACCTAGCTTGGTGCTTGATAAGCTTTGACCGTTGGTTCCTATAATATATTCGTAGTTCATATGAGCTACAACTACTATTGCTAAATCAGTTGGTGTTGTGTCACATAATAATTAGTCTGCAATATTGTACTTCATTTCTTCGACTCAAATAGGTTGTTGATAACTACTAGTCTGAAAGGAAAGTCTATTTCTCAGAGGAAAAGTCTCTTGATTCAATCACTTTTGTCTCGATTATCAGAATAGTCTATGACAAGAAATTTTAGTCTCTAGTGATATGTGCCTTAGAAATGACAAAACTGACTTTGACAGATCTCGTATCAAAAAACAAAATTGTCGTATACCATAAATTACATTACAGCATTTAATGATAACAGTATCAATCCAGAAGCTTAGTGCATGAACAAATAATATTATCAGCATACCAAAACTGATGTTAACCCTGTGTAAGAATTTGTAGTAACGTATTTACACATATAATTACTAAAATTCTAATAGTGTATTGGTATGAAAGAACTCAAGATCAAGTTGATTGAGGTTCTATGTTTATTAATGTCACTCTAAAATAGTAATAGAGACATATTGGTTGTACCAAGTTATGGTCAGTCCAGTACTTAATTTTCTACTGTTTTGTTTGGACTTTGTTTTTGGACAACCCAAAAGTGACCTTTGGTCAAATACAAAGCTAAAAGCCTTGTGCAGCATGCAAAATAATAGTAGCTAGATTCTCAAGGGTCCCACCATTAGTGTGAAATCAAAAACACGTTATTGATTTCAAAATAATTGTGACGTATAATATCTTCTAATTTTGTTTTCTGATGTGTACGACACTGATACCGATTTCTAGTCTCTATTTTGCAAATTGATGGTTATAAATGAGTCTCAAGTCAATGGTTTCAACTTTTAGGAGAAACCAGTCAAGCACGAGCCTAGTGGTTAATTTCTTGCATTTTTTTGTATCGATCTAAAGCTTCTGCTAGTACTGAAAGAAATTTATCATTCATATTTTATGTTAAAAAAACTGTCTCTTGGTTCGATAATTAGCTTTGTTTTTATACTTTTGAAGTGTACAAAAAACACCACCCTCCAATGCTCGATGACGAAGTGTGGCGTCTGGAAAAGATAGGTAAAGATGGAGCTTTCAACAGAAAGTTGTCTTCGCAGGGCATAAAGACAGTTCAAGAATTTCTTAAACTAGCAGTTGTTGACACTCTCAAGCTAAGAAATGTATATATCTTTGCATCATATAACCTTTCAATAGTCACGGAGATTTTTCATTCATGAAATTTATGATTCTTTGTTCAATGTTTCTGCAAAACCAGATTTTGGGCGTGGGGATGTCAGACAAAATGTGGGAAGTGACAATGAAGCATGCAATGACCTGTGACATAGGAAGCAAGTTGTACATTTATCGTGGACCACACTTTACTATTTTACTGGATCCAATATGCAGATTAATTAAAGCAGATATCAATGGACAGACATTTTCCAACAGAGATCAAATCTCCCATTTGAACAAGGTACAATGAATCATCTAGGTCTCAATTTGTCCCCTTAATTTATATCTGGTTACACCCTTATGTTACATTATTCTCCTCGAATTCACTTCAGTGGATGTTGTTTTTGACAACTGCAGACCTATATAGACAAATTGGTGAAAGAAGCATATGCGAGATGGCCTAACTTGGAGGTGATAGATGCGGTTCTGAACGATAACATTGCTGTGTTAACTCAAGGTATATATATAGCTTCCTTTAACCTATTGTGAACTATATATAAGAGAAATGCTAGCAATTAATACTTCCTAAGAAATCTGACAGAATTTCTTTATGAACTTTTAGCTTTTATTTATTGAGATCTTTCTAGAATTTAAAAACTTGAACACATTTAGTAGCAGAATCTTTAGTTTAAGAACATAAATAGATTCCACAGGTAATAAACAAATTTGGATTCTCTGCTGTGTTATTTTGTATTGATCTTCTGTTTTGTTTTTAAAATACACTCATGGATATTTATCAGTAGAAAATCTAAACTCTAGACTCGTAATAGACTCGTAATAAACCCCACATTTAGCAGCATTGCCAGTAGTAACTGATGTTTCTGTGAACGTAATCACTGTAGGTGATGAAACTGCTGTGTCAGTAGCCACATATGATCAGAATGAGTATTACAGTGGCCAATCTGCTAGCTATGTTGCAAATAACAACGCACAAATGGGAAGCTGTGAGTGGTCACTGAATCAAGGCTACAACACATTGGCGTTTGGTAATGGTTTTCCTTTTAATTTCTCAGCAACACAAACAGATGGAGACATGACAGCTTCAGGTTCAAGCTCTGTGGATGTTGATGGTGCCACAACAAGGCAAAACTAGGTGCGTCAAAAGTTGCAGCACATATGTACATTATATATATAATATGTAGGCACCTACTTACTTACAACTATGTATAAGATCTTTGTCTAATTCATGATGCTTATACATGGTTGTAAGTAGTGATTCCTGAATGATGTGTCCACGCAAAAAGAAAAAACAAATATAAGTAGCATCAATGGTAAAGTATTTTGAGTTTCTGCTGCATACATACATATATGTATGTATGCATATGTATATAGTATATAGTATATAGTATATAGGGTCTAGTATAAGCAATGAGGAGGAATGAAATCTGGCTTAGGATCATGTGAATGATTGGCATGGCTGCTACCTCCTGGATATGTTGTGTTTCTCTGTTACCAGATAGCGATCACAAAGCAGTATGATGTGTTGTAAAATAACATCTATAATACTTGTTTGCTTTTATGGTTTTCCGAATTTTGGTTTTGGTTTGGATGCCTTGTTTTTTCTTTTTAATCTAAAATTGTTTTGGTACAATAATAGTTTTATATTATTTAGGATTCGAAGTTAATGATAAGTTAGATATACTTTTTCTTTAAAGATTTTTTTATACATATAATATTTAACTATGTTATTATTAATGTGGAACTCAAATTCATGTTTAGATTATTTTAACATTACCAAAAATTCATATTAGATTAATTTAAACCTACTTCATAATAATTGGATTAGAATTGAAATAGAAAAGGAAAAGAACCGGAAATGTTTTATGAACGTGTTAAAATTGACTTCCAAAGGTTTGAAAAGAAATTACAATGAAATTTCCTTATAAAAAGATTATGTAAATAACAACTGTTGTGGTTTATGTGCACATTTCCTCACTTTTTAAGTAATGTCACATTTAAACTTCGTATATGAAGAAAAATCCTGGCAAAAAATGATATTTTTTCATCATTTTCAACACAGACAATATTGTCTTTTTCAATGATATATTTGATTATGACATCCCATTTAATAAATAATTCTAATATATGAAACATCATATAATTAATTATAATAAAATCAAAGCACCAAGAAGAAGTATATAGGTCTTAACTACTACAGTCATCCATGATATATTTAGAAGAGAAGTTAGGATGCAAAACAGATGCCCATAACAGAATATGAGAAAGAAACCACAGGAAAAAGCTAAGACAATTCTTCTTCAAAAGGAGCTCTAAAACGAGCTAACACCTAACTGGACCAACGAGTTAACTAAACAGCCTCGCTCCCACCATCACTGTGATCACCAGGAGTTCTCTCATTTGCTCACATCAATAAATTGATAATCATTGCAAAAGGAGAAAGCCACACATAAAACACACAAGCAAACTAAAGGGTAAGCTAGTGTAAAATAGTAATTTTGACATGTTATAGTAAGCAGATACTTAAAACACATCATACACATACAACAAGATAGGCATTCAACATGTGATAGACAACAAACATGACACTACGACTCAATTATCCGGATAGATATAATAAAATCAGATTCACTGGATGCTTGCACTTGTGGTGACCTCTACTATTCTGTAGAGCCATTGTTAATGGGTTTCACCCTACGATACACAAGATTAGCCTTCAAACATCTAAGGCCATTATCCTGCTAAAGACTAGGATCTCCCGCTACTCTCACCACTTGAATAAGTCTGCTCTACGTGAGACTAACTGATTCTTTAGAGTTTCGGGATGCAATCCTTACTTGAATCATTATCTTAATTATATACACTACACACTACCATGAGATCTCCCCATGAGACTCATGAAACTACGTCTATCTCACACCAGATTCATGTTCCTCATGCCATAACCATAACTTTGATCTCAAACATCCAAATCTCATGCCAAAACACCACTAACCAGCCAATCCATGACTTATTTCATACCAAGCATATCAATTTAAGTTCATAAAAATTCAAATAACACATGCTTCATGCTTTAAGAAGGGAAATTCAACCAATTATGCAACCAACAACCCAAACATAAAAGAGAACAACGTTAGAGCACGTCCCTGCACCAGTCTCGCTAAAGCTAGGAGCCCTTGCTCAGGCGAGAGAAGTTGCCTCGCTCAAGCTACAGACTCTCGCTTAGGCGAGACTGCAAACAGAGACTCTGGAAGGTTTCGCGAGCTATCGCTTAGGCGAGGCCTTCTCGCTTGAGCGAGATGGTTGGTCGCTCAAAAATGAAGTTCTCTCGCCTGAGCGAGTACTCGAGCAGAAACTCGGGCAAGCTTCTGCTATTCTCGCCTAGGCGAGACGAACTCGCTTGGGCGAAAATATCAGTTCTCCTCCACTGTTTCACGCATGCAACACTAGAAACAACCAAACACATCCATACAGTTCATTCATACACAGTACATGCACTTTCCAATCATTTTAAGCATAAAACATAAACGGAAACAAACCGCATACTTCAAAAACGCGAAATAGGACCTAGCTTCCCTTACCTGGATAGAGATTATCAAATGGAATAGTAACCCGAGGGAACGAAATAGGGCTTGGAGCAACTGAGGGAGCTGAAAACAAACACACCCACTGATAAGTGCCAAAATTCAGTAAAGATTCATAACAAACTCTGGCACTTATGCTTTAAATTTGTGTTCATTTCATATTGATTCTCCCTAAACCTAAGTTTCAATCACATGCTTCCAAGTTTTGACTTA
>Ga0214543_1004679_pt1 | contig 25776 bp, 14 predicted proteins | sample CNSS2metaG_FD_160094 | JGI IMG/M metagenome (GOLD analysis project Ga0214543, IMG submission 160094) | Root nodule microbial communities from cowpea collected in UCLA plant growth center, Los Angeles, California, USA - CNSS2 | ecosystem: Host-associated > Plants > Roots > Nodule | place: USA... | reverse complement strand
TTCTATATATATATATATATTTAGTTATATATATATATATATATATATATATATATATATATATATATATATATATATATATATATATATATTACATATATTACTACACACTTTCTGTTTTTTATTTCTTCTAATTGTTTGGTTTGTCATGAAATTAATTCACATCTCCAATGTAGTTTTCATCCTGTCATAACATTTATGCAATTATGTTCAAATAATGTATGTCAATTAAATATTTTTCATGTCTCACATTTTATTATTTCTGTTTTTTTTTAACTTTTATTTATTGTATGTTTTCCTTCCACGTGACAATGTTTAACACTCCTAGTTTAATTGTTCAATAGCATAAACCTTTCATTTACTAGGTAATATAAAAAATTTATCTTCTTTACTATATTGTTATTAATTTTTGTTTCATTTGAAGAACTTTTTTGTTTCGTTAAAACAATTTTCGTTACTTCTCAACCATTGACTATGTTGATATTTGAAAAGTTTTCTTAGATCTCTAAGATATTTTTCATCTTATCATACCCTTAATTATACATTTTTTTTCTTTGTACAATTTCATTCAATAGTCTTTAAAATTGTTTCTGAGACACACATTTGATAATTTTTTAATATTTATATTTATCATGTAGAATACAATTTTGATATATTTTATATAATTATTTTTATTTTTTACCTCATTATCATACTATAATTTTTTCACTATAATTGTATAAATAAATTTTGGAGGGTCAAAATAATATGCTTAAAATTTACATATTTAATTATTGTCACTAACATGACAAGAGTATATAATTTAGTATTAATATTGAAATCTTTTTGGATGTTTCTCTTTAAGAAATTATAGTTTTGAGATTGTATATTAAATATAGATCCCATTCTAATTGATAGCTTAAAAATAATGTTGACTTATCTAATTGAACAATCAAGTTAAATTGATCTTTTTTGTATGTAACTTCCCTTTTATCACTCTTAAAGAAATAAATTTATTAATTTATGATAATTAAGTCACATAATACATTACTAATCCTTTTATACTCACAAAAGATAATATACAAAAGGCTAATGAGACTAAAAACAAATACTAACTCTTAAATTAATATTTCTTTATCAAGTGAGACAAGGGAGAATTTTTTTTTCTTCAATAATGAAAGAGAATATATAAGAAACTAGAGAACTTTATGTTTAACTTCCTGTTTTTTCTGGATAATAAAAGAAAACATGTGAAAATAAAAAAACAAATACAATCTAAGAAAAACTAAAAATAAATAAAAGAAAAAATAAATAATATCTAATGTTTTTTATTCTTTAATATATTTTATTTTATATTTTATTAATATTATATTGTATTTTATAAAGAAAAATTAAAATTTACTTAATTTAAATTTTATTAATTCTTAATAATGTATTACATATAATTTAAAAATTTTAAAAAATTGGGGGTAAAAGAGTAAAATTAATAATCATTATTACCTAAGCAATAGTAGATGGTTTGTAGTATTTATGTTGTTGAGAGATATGAGTGATTTGGAACACGTGACAGAGTTGAAATGTGCATCAAGTTACCTTTTAATATCGAAATATATATATTTTTAATTTAAATATAATTAAGAATAAAATAAGAATATAAAATATGTATGCAAATCTTTTTATAAATTATTATTATTATTTTTATTATATAATTATAAATCACATTTAAATATTATAAATGATTTTGTTCAATAATTTTCTATTTTAAATATAAAATGCAAATTAAATTATTTAATTTAAAAAATAAATCTAAAAAGTTTATAAAGGTAATTTAAATTTATTATTTTATCCATTGGATTTTTAACTAACAATATGATCACTGCTTTGAAGTTAATTTTCACTCCATCTTATTATTTAATCTGAAAATTTTGAAAAAGCCTATCATATTATTTATAAGACACTTTTTCTAAAAATTCTAATATACTTTCATAGCTTACTTTTATATCAAAGTCGAATACAAACAAATGTCAAAAAATTACACAAATATGATTCTTTTCCCACGTTTTATGGTGGTGTCAGTGCGGTGTTAATCAGTTTTACTAAATAGTTGGAACGCAATATTTTATGGTGTTGGTTATACGATTATGTTTGAATTTATTTTTACAACAAACTGATACAAGTTTCAACTACCTCAATTTCCTAGCAAGATAATATATATATATTAATTATAGTTTACGTTTTTAGTTTTTCTTCTTTTATCATCATGTAATATTAATATAATTTTGGCACGTAAAGTTGAGTTTCTCTCTGAATTTCTATTGGAGGTGCATTGTTTAATCATGTTTTACTGAGTAAGAGTTCCTTTATCATAAAGACTGTGACACCGTTTGGTTGCACCACTCAGGATAGAACCAATGGCTGCAGGCACAAAATCCGGAGGTGAGACTCAGAAGCAAGCGGCACGAGGTTTTGTTTTCATTGATGCTTTCACTTTTATTTTTCAAAAACTGCTTTTCTCTCTCTCTCTACAAACCCACCAACTTCTCTCTCTTACTTAATCTTCCAATGCCAGTTTGAACTTATCCAAGAAAGAGAAAAACAAAAATCCTAAAAAATTCAAAGTTGTAGTGAAACTTCCCAGAACAAACCAGAACACACACATGGGGGCTTTCCTAGGTCTAAGTTTTAGTCAATTTAACCCTTTGGGTGTCCATCAAATTCTCTTTCTCAGGCCAAGGACTTGATTGACTTTCTGGGTTTGGAGAAGAACTCTCACTTTGCTTTTGTTCATCTGTGTAATATTTATACATAGTCCTCTTTTTTTTTCTCTCTCTCTCTCTGTAATGTAATTAGCCCCTTCTGTTCTAAACTCTTTCCTCTTCTTGTATCTCCTCTTCATGTAAATTCAGTGGTGAGAAGTGTTGTTTCTTTTCCTTTGTGTTGTATGATTATCATTGTTGTATTGAATATTGTAGTTGGTGTGTGATGATGACCCAATTGGGAATAAAAAATTGTTAAAAATTCTCATGAACAGTGTGGGTCGCTTTCTTTCAAGGTATGAGAGTTTTATTGTATGGTTTACGGTGTCCAAGTTGATGAGTTGATGATCCTCTTCGTGTGTAGGATGATAATGCATATAAAAAACCAGATGTTTTATGTTGCATCCCTTTGTTGGATTTGAGATACCCTTATCTCTTTGCTTCCTTAATTGGAAACAAGCACACAAGAGCAGATCTTTCCCCTTTTTCACTTCTAAGTACACACACACATCACATACATAAAAAATTAAGAAAAAAAAAAACCATACCTATCTTTCTCTTACCCTGTACTTTCTATCTGTACGTCTTTATCTATTTTTCTCTCTCCTCTTTTTCACTCCAAATACCCCATCCCTGTACCATATCTGAAGCCAACAGAATTCCCAGAAGGGTTTTCAAAGTTTCAACCTTCAGAGTGGTTTTCTTTTTTTTTTTTTTTTTTTTTTTTTTTTTTTTTCTGTATACCCTTTACAAGATCTTGAATTTGTTGAGATGGAGTGTGAAGTGAAGTTACAAGGGGGAGATCTGCATGCAGAGGTGGTAACTGAACCAAACCCTGTCGGTTTTGACAACATGGAAGAAGAACAGACTTTGTCGGTTGCCGAGAGAGAGATGTGGCTGAATGGTGACCAAGACGAGATTCTGGGAGTCAATGAGGCTTCCATGTTCTACGCGGATTTCCCTCCTCTCCCTGATTTCCCTTGCATGTCGTCATCGTCTTCTTCATCTTCTGCGCCACCGCTTCCTCTGAAAACCATGACGTGTTCCACCACAACCACGGCAACCACCACCACTTCCTCTTCTTCCTCTTCCTCTTCATGGGCCGTGTTGAAGTCAGATGTGGAGGAAGATGTGGAGAAAAACCATGGCAACGGCTACATGCATGACCGGTTTGATGCAACGGCTTTGTCTTCCACCGCTTCCATGGAGATTTCCCAACAGCAAAACCCCGATCCTGGACTCGGTGGCTCTGTTGGAGAGTGCATGGAGGATGTTATGGACACTTTTGGGTACATGGAGCTTTTAGAGGCCAATGACTTCTTCGATCCCGCCTCAATCTTTGAGAACGAGGAGAGCGAAAACCCTTTAATAGAATTTGGAACACTGGAGGAACAGGTGTCACTGCAAGAGGGGCAACATGAAATGGTGCATCAGCAAGAGAACATTGAAGGCGATCGCAAGGTTCCATTGTGTGAAGGGATAAAAGGAGAGGAAGACGGTGGTGGCGTAGTAGATGATGAAATGAGTAATGTCTTCTTGGAGTGGCTCAAGTCTAACAAGGACAGTGTTTCTGCTAATGACTTGAGGAATGTGAAGCTGAAGAAGGCAACGATTGAAAGCGCAGCAAAGCGTTTAGGGGGAGGAAAAGAAGCCATGAAACAGTTGCTGAAGCTGATTCTTGAGTGGGTTCAAACCAGCCATCTTCAGAATAAGCGGCGCAAGGAGAATAGTGGCAATGTTAGCAACCCTCTTCAGGCACAGATTCAGGAACCCAGTGACCAGAACAACCAGAACAACCAGAACACGCACACGAGTGGCTCCTTTGCACCTGAATCGAACTCTTGTTTCAACAACCAGACACCCTGGTTAAATCCCCAAACTTTTGGGACAGATCAAGCCCCTATCATGGTTCCATCACAGCCCTATTCACAACCCATGGTGGGGTATGCGGGTGACCCTTACACTGGCGGTTCTGCTTCGAATAACATCACAGCCACTCATAACCATAACCATAACAATAGCCCTTACCAACCAGGCACGGAGCAATACCACATGTTGGAGTCAGCACCTTCATGGCCTCATTCTCAGTTCAATGTTCCTTCTCCTTATAGCCAGTCTTATGGGGACAACGGTCTTTTCACACCTGGGGGTTTTGGCGGCTATGGCAATAACCAGTATCCTTATCAGTTTTTTCATGGTCCTGGTGATAGGTTGATGAGGCTAGGACCCTCTGCAACTAAGGAAGCAAGGAAGAAGAGAATGGCGAGGCAGAGAAGGTTTTTATCTCATCACAGGAATCACAATGGTAATCCCCTCCAGAATCAAGGGTCTGACCCTCATACAAGACTGGGAACTGATAATTGCACCACTGGTTTGGTTGCACCTCATCAAGCAAATTCTGCAGCAGCCAATTGGATGTACTGGCAGGCTATGGCGGGTGGCGCCGCTGGCCCTTTGCCACCGGTGGTTTCGGCCGATCCACTGGCCGGACAAACGGTGGTGGACCGGTCCACCATGCACACACATAATTCTCATCAGAATCGAGCTGCATCAGATAGGAGACAGGTTGGTGAACCTTACTTTGATCAGATATTGATGATGTTAGATGATTTTCCTTGCTTAAAGTATGATTGATATGTGATTAGTAGAATGTATGTTCAGAACGTGATCATTATCGTGAATTTCTTGATATTGAACAGTACTTTCATTGTGTTATGAATAATGTGTGACTCTTTTGTCATTATGTGTTTGATTTATAGGGTTGGAAGCCTGAGAAGAACTTGAGATTCCTTCTGCAAAAGGTGTTGAAGCAAAGCGATGTGGGAAGTTTGGGAAGAATAGTTTTGCCAAAAGTAATAATTTTTCTGGCTTTTTCTTTGTCAATTACTTCCAAGTAGTTTTTTGTTTATGGTTTTATATGGTGGAAACGTGTATTTCATTCGTTAACTTGGATTTGAATTGTAATTTCGATCAGAAAGAAGCAGAAACCCATCTGCCAGAGCTGGAGGCAAGAGATGGAATATCCATAACAATGGAAGACATTGGAACTTCACGTGTTTGGAACATGCGCTATAGGTATTCCAACATCCATTGACACATGTTTTTCTGGTTTTCCTATTGTTTTCACCTTTGTGTTAAGTTGAGATTAAAATGTTCTCTTTTGAATAATTTCTTGTTGGAGCACCAGATACTGGCCTAACAACAAAAGCAGAATGTATTTGCTCGAGAACACTGGTGAGTCTCACAGAATAATAATAACCTCGTTAATTTTTCTTCCATTTTCAAGAACCTTGGTTATTCACATATTCATATTCTCATTTTGCAGGTGATTTTGTGAGAGCCAATGGCCTCCAAGAAGGAGATTTCATCGTCATATACTCAGATGTGAAGTGTGGGAAATATGTAAGAACCCTTTTCATGATTTTCATTTCTCATTATCTTAACATGTTTTGATAACATTATCGCTTTATACTTACGTCTTTCTACAATTTTTTTAAGGAGAATATATTAATACATTATCTGTTTTTCTTCATTCAAAATGTTAAGAATTAATTGGAGTGGGATTTTATTTTTACTTTGTTTTTTCATAAAAAAAACAGATGATAAGAGGAGTGAAAGTGAGGCAACAAGGTGTGAAACCAGAGACCAAAAAAGCAGGAAAATCGCAGAAAAACCAGACTGGGACTAATGCATCAAATACAGCTGGAACTGCTGCCAATAATGGCAGGTCATCGCCACCGAAACCAAAAGCTGAAAAAAAAGTAGCAAATTAGTACAATAATAATTACATATAATATATAATATTAGTATAGTATGTATGTACAATATTATTATATGAATTATATCATAATAAAATAAGAGACTATGAAGTCTGAACACGGTGCTCACATAATATTGTGGGGTTTCAGCATGCCCTGCAATTGAGGCTGTCTACAGGGATTTGTATAACAGTATTTTGAGTTATATTTCTCTTTGTATTTTAATACAATTTTATGTCAAAATGTTGTATCATGTTCCTAACGTTTGTGTATGGATTTATATCTTTACTTTGATAGCAATCTACGTTATATCTCTTTGTGGCTCCAATTTTGCATTAGAGTTGATAGAAAATCACGATTTGGATCCATTACTATATAATTTTAATCAACTACTTTTATGATATGATGAATAGCTTTTTGCAATTTTTTTTTTAAACTAGGTTTAATGTGAAAAAAAAATTATTGGAGTGGATAAGTCTAACTAGATTGATGACCGAAGCAGGAAGTGATATAAAATAATAGAAAAATGATATTTTGACACCTCAAACTTACCACTTTCATTACCACTTTCATAGGTTACAAGTTAATTAGTCTTGAGTTACAAATTAATTTTAGTCTTGAGTTACAAATTAATTTTAAGGTGGTAATGAAAGTGGTAAGTTTGGGTGTCATCCTATCATTACCCAAAATAATATCTTCGATTCTTGACTTAAGCGAAGAAAGTAATAATTATTATATGAGAAAAAAAAAAAGAGAGAAAGAGTGAAAAAGAGTAGAAAGTGGTGCATGTGACGTAGAATTTGACTTGTTTTGGGTTTAAGAATGTAGGAGCCGTGTGGGTACTGTCTCTTGAAAGAAAATGATGATTTGATGTCAGGAATGGATTCTTAGCCAAAAACAGCACAGGTCATTTTCGAACATTTTCTCTTTATTTCTCTCTAATTTATTTGTGGAGAGAAACAGAGGTAAAATCTGAGCATGAACGAAAATGCTAAAATTGTAAAGGGACCTCACAGAATTTGATTTGCATCAAATTTTTGTTCTTTCGTTTGTTTGTTGATGATCACATGTTGTACTCAGATGCAGATCTGTCGCACCGCTAGCAATGCTTTCAAATAAATGAGTGAAAGGATTTATTCGGTTATTTATCGATTAAACTTTTTCAGACAGCTTTTATTTATATCCCTTCGTCGTATCAAGATCTATTTCATGTTACAAGATCAATTTGATAAAGAATTGAAATTGATCTTTTAATCTAATTTTTATTTGCCTTTGGTTTAATCGGGTTGTGATGATTTATAAAGAAGGATATTGTTAATCAAGTAATCCTTAAGTATAATTAATACGTATTAAAATTTTCAAAAGTTTATAATTAATTATATTAAATAAAATATGACTAATCAGATGTGTAGTTTTATTTTATTTAAAATACAAGAATATCTATAAATATAAATATTGTATAGTTTTTATAATATTTTATTTAATATTTACTGTTAAAAATTAAAAATTAATAAAATAATAAAATAATTATATTTTAATATTATTAAAAAATATATATAATTAAATATAAAAAAGTTTAAATTAATAAAAAAATCAACAAAAAAAATAGTATTAAACATCTAAAAAATTTACAAAAAGATAAATAAAAATTAAAGTATTAATTTAAGGTTTAATTGAGTTTTCAAAATACTTACTTTGCCTAAAGATTTTAAAAGGTATTTTTGTCTTTATATACATTTATATTATTTTAATTAATAGAATTAATTATTTCAAATTTCAATATAAAAATGATAAAACTAATGCGTATTTATTATTTCTTAACAAATGTCTTTAGGACACTAGTTAGCATTTTCTTAAAAAGAAAGTTTTGAAAAGATAATAAAGTGTGGGACAAAGGAAAAAGAGGTAGATTTCGATTGGAGATTGTTTGGTAAATTATAAATTTACTCCTATATTTAATAAATATATATATTTTATAATTATTATTAGAAATTAAAAAAATTAAGACATGATTTATTTTCATTTTCTTAAGTAATTCTTTAAATGAAAAATGTTTATATTTTAAGAAATACACTTAGGTTGTGTTTGGATTTAAAGATGGATATGAAAGAGTGAAATTGAATAGATTTGAAAGAAAAAAGAGGTGAAGTTGAAATTGTTTGGAGTAAGGAAAAGATGGTATGATTTGAATGGATTTGAGATTAAAGTTCCTGAAATTTTGTGAATGATGTAATAAGTATAATAGATTAAAAAATATTTTAGTTGGTAAAATTATACGACTACGATTTTACTCTTGAGAATAAATGTTATATAAATTTAAATATATAGAGTAAAAATGTGTTAAAATGAGAATGAACTTGTTACTTAAAATTTAAAAAAGTTAAAATTTTTAAAATTAAATTAAAACAATTATTATTAATAATATTTTATAATTAAAACTTGATTTTTTTTTAATTTTATAACAATAATAATAATAATTATTATTATTATTTATTTTATTATTGTTGTTTTTAATAATATAATTACAAGTACTATTAAGTTTTATTTGAAGTGTTATCATAAAATTATGTTTGTATATAATTTAAATAAAAATGAAGAATGTATGGAATTTTATATGAAATAAAATTATATGGGTTTATATTAAGTTGTAAATAAAATGCATGGGATATAATTAAATTTCACACATCATGTAATTAATAAGTAAAATATAAAATAAATGTATGCATCTGTGTAGCGTTTCATACATATGGTGCTACAGCAAAAAGGAAAAATACCCGTGCATGGAAATGTGAAGGGTCAAATAAGTAAATTAACGAAGATGACGTGGCTTTCTCTTGTTTTCTCGTCAATTTTGCAAGTGAAATGGGAGAGGTTACTTGAAATTCCACGCTCACATTTCTTTGCATTTCAATGAAAACAAACACGCATCACACCTCCATATCCGTCAGCATGAACAAGACATCATAGGAAGCAAACACAGCGTTAATGATAATCTACCAACCTTTATTAGGTCAATTAAATCAATCACATCTAAAAATAATTTTTCTACTAAAATCTAGTATCTTTCTATTAAATCAAAGTATTTCATTTTTCATTCACTGTTTTTCCAAATAACTACAAATCAATCATTTACCTTTCACATCTTTAACCAAACCAAATTGGGCTTTGCGAGAGAGTTCAAAAAAAAGGAAAAAAAAATGAAAAAGAGTAAAAATTGTGATCGTAGAAAATATGATTATGTAAGTATGTGATCAAGGTAGAGAAAAGAAAGCAAAGAATTGTATTGCAAGGAAAAAGAGATACAATATTTTTGATGATTAGAATATGGAAATAGAAATTATTTCTTAAAAAAGATCGAACCAAAAACGGGTTAAATAAGAAAGGGTCCAATTGCCTTACTGTTTGATTTTGTCAGAGAAGGATAGTTCTCAGAGGCAACAATCAAACACTCGGTGATCGCTAAGCGTGTTGGTGATCCCTAAGCCTGGTAATTGCGCTAAGCCATCCGAAGTTGTGCAACAACATAAAAGGAGAGTTTATCAGCTTAGTCCCCTCAAGCTTGAAATATATATCTTTCATTCTCAACTTGGAAGGGTGGTATTTGAAGGTGAGCAAAGGTAGGGGTTTGGTGAAGATGTTAGCAGCTTGGAGAGAGAAGACATGTGAAGGAGCTTGATTAAACCACAATTGATCTTATCTCGAAAGAGGTGATAATCGATTTCGATGTGTTTAGTTCGTTCATATTACACTTGGTTGTAAGCAATATGGATTGTGGATTGATTGTCACAATACAAGGTTGCAGGCAAAGTGAAAAAGGTACTTGAAAGTCTTGGAGGAGATACATAAGCCATTAAATCTTGCAAGCGATGGAGGCTAATTTGCGGTATTCAGCTTCAGATGAACTTCGTGATATAGTTCGTTGTTTCTTTGATTTCCATGAGATGAGGGAATGACCAAGGTAGATGGGAAAACCAGTTATAGATTTCGTGTTTCTGGATAAGTGGCCTAGTCAGAATCATTGTAGGCTTTAAGTTGTAAAGGTGTATTAATGTGAAATTAAAGACCATTGCTAGGAGCACCATTGAGGCTGCTTGTCGATATAAGGTGGTTGGAGTGGCTAAAAATTGGCTATGATTGTTGGCAGAGAAAGAGATATCAAGACATGTATTAGTAAGGTAGATAAGGGGACCAATCAATCTTCTGTAGGTGGAAGCTCCGTTGCTATCAAGAAGTTGACCAGTGTGTTGAAGACAAGAAGATTAAGCCATAGGTGTAAGAGCTAGTGAGAAATTTAGCATGCCAATGTCATGAAAAAGATCCAAAGTATATATATTTTTTTTGTTGAGGTTAAGGCCATGGAGATTGTGAGCGACCTCAAAACCTAGGAAATAAGTAAGGTCACCCAAATTCTTGATGCAAAATTCAGAATAAAGAAGAGCAACAATGTGAGTAATTTCTTCAACATGATTTCCTGTGAGGATAATGTCATTGGCATACATAAGAATAGTAATGATAGAGTGATCAGTGTTTCATAAATAGTGAATGATCTGTAGAGGAACAAGTGTATTTGTTTGAAATTGGGAATTGGGAAACCTCGGCATACCATTGACATCCAACATGTTTGAGCCCGTATAAAGATCGTTGGAGTTTGTAGACTTGATTTGGTTTGGTGGCATTAAAGCTAAATGTTAATTTCATGAAAATTTCCTCATGAAGGTCACCGTGAAGGAAGGCATTCTTGACGTCGAGTTGTTTGATAACACAATTGTTGGATATGGTAAGAGTAAGAAGGAGACTAAGGATTATGGGCTTAGCTATAGGGGAAATGGTATCGAGAAAATCTAATCCTTCAAACTGGTTAAATCCCTTAGCAATGAGTTTGGCTTTGAAATGGTCAATGGAATCGTCTAATTTGTGCTTAATTTTGTACACCCAGTGGCATCCAATAGCAATTTTACCAGGGGGTAGGTCAGTAATGGTCCATGTATGATTGGCTTGTAAGGCAACTAGTTTATCACGCATAGCTTTGATCCATTGAGGATCTTTGGAATCTTGAGTATAAGTTTGTGGTTCATGAGCATAAGTGATAGACAAACTAGGATGTTTAAAAGAAGAAGAAAGATGGTCATAATTAATGTAATTGGTAATGAGGTATCCAGTAATATGATGAGTTTGAAAATCACTAAGGTAAGATGAAACCTTTTTAGGATGAGCAGATCTGCGAAATAGTGCAGCAAGTGTTTCAGGTGGAATTTCAACAATTGGCGAAGTTGAAGGTGCAACAAGAGGTTTAACAAATTGATTAGTGACGTTGGTGTTAGGGTTATTGAGGACAAGATCACATAAAGAACCATAGAGGCGTTCATAGGGAATCATTGCTTAATAAAGGGGTGGGCATGCAATTAATGAGAAAAGCAACATGTTGAACAACAAACCACAAAATATGCTAGGGAGTTTAACATGGAAAAGGAGAGCATGTGTAATATTTAGAAGGTGGTAGTGCTTGCGTTCTAGAATGTTGTTTTGTTTAGGAGTGTAAGTGCATGTTGTTTTATGTGTGATGCTTTTTTAGAATAGAAATCATGCATAAAAAAACTCAGGTCGATTATAAGTGTGTATGGTTTTGATTACAGTTTCATAATGCATTTCAGTTTTGGTGACTAAGTCAATTATGTGTTTTCGAACAATAGACTTATCACACATAAGTATGATCCATGTAAAGAGAGAATAATCATCCAAAATAGTAAGAAAGTATTTAAAGTCATTCATTGATACATTGCAAGGTCCCTATATAACGTCCTAGCTAGAAATTACTTATATGAAAATTAAAATAAGAAATATAATAATAAACTGCATTTATTATTAAGTTCTTTCTCAAAAGCGCGGAAAATTTTAAATATATTTCAACGTGTCAATTATAACTAAAATCCACGACATTCAATTATTACAATTATAAATTGTTTATAAAATCCATTACAAAATAGTCCATAAAAATCCGTGAAGAAAACTAGTATAAAAACTTCCAGAGTTGGCCCAACTCCGACTCTAAGCATTCACATGCTCACCTGTATCAACATATGTTCCTATATAACAAGTTACATGATCATCGACAAACACAAGCAGATAGGGTGAGCTCAAATACAATAAAACAATTACAACATGAAATAATAAAGCATTTCAAAATCATGACATGTGTTAGCACCCTAATCCTAAATCCTCAACTTCCAAACCTTTTTTGGATGCCTCTTGATTCTACATCCTTTGATGAGTACACTGATCGATCTTTGCTGCCACAAGTGTCTACTTGCCCCTTCGACTACAGGCCACCACCTAATAGTCCATACGCGGGAATAAATTGCCACGGCCACGATCCACAACACCAAGTGGAGTTCCCCAATAGGAACCGCAATCTGTATTTGTCCCAAGACTACCAAACTTAATCAGTTACACTGAAGATGGCAATCTTTCATAACCGATCCGTACGAGCCATGATCTTGCACACTCCACTAGACTTCCAAAACCATCAGGCCACAACTTCGAGTCGCCACATGTACCCCAATACAAGTTGCACTCGTAATTAGGTCCCCAACAAAGCATCACACCATGACCTCCATCCAAAGCAGTGCAGAAATCCTCCTTGCGTTCCAACTCTGCACCCAAAACCGTCTAATGCACCTCTTGTGTCACTAGGCAAAACTTGGCTCCAGACCGCCTAGCGGTCTTTTCGCGTCGCCAGGCAACAACACCTCCTAGTGCCTCTGGTAACAGCCTCCACCTAGCAGAGCCTCCCTTGCCGCTAGGCGCCACGTGAATCTAGTGGCCCTTACCACTATTTTGAGTCTCTATCGCCTGGCGACTCGTCCCGCGTCGCCAAGCGCTATACCAGTAGTGCAATGCTACTGGTTTTTGGCATTTTGAATAGGTCCTAATAGACCCCAATCACATAACATACAAATTATAGCACACTTATACTTATCTAGTCATAACCTTATGACTGAATCACATTGCAACATATTCATGGTTTCACAATTACAGTTACACCCTTAATTAACTATGATAATACCCATTATGCATTCATCATGTTACCAATTAAACATACCCCAATTACTTAAATCAACAACACATTTTGCACATAATTACAGTCTCCCAAATAGGCACAGTACCTATCATAGTCAACATATAAACTTTATTTTATTATGCGCATATACCCCAATTATCACCTAATTATACCTAATTCATTTCATCTCACAAGCATGGGTTTCTTTCCACCCCTATATCCAATTACCCCGTAATATGTACAAACGTTCCAGATACCCACACCCAGAAATCCAACGTGAAGCAAATCAACTTGCCTATCTTCGTCTGATGTGTCGCCTGGCGGTAGTTCATGTGTCACCAGGCGGTGCGTACAAATTTTAGGTTCTGCCCAGATTTTCCTGCACCTGCACGAACCCTAAAGCCCCCAGATCCAAATTCCAATACATGTTTTGACATAATTTTATATGTTTAACAACCTATAAAGACCATGCTTGTCCAATTTAAGAGTATTTTCATGAACCATATAATAAATCGTAATCAGAAATCATGTTTATTCACCCCCAATGTCAATATGAACCCTAATCCCAAATTCATGCAAGATTCATATTGTTATCATCCATTCATACAGTCTCAAACACGTACACACATAAACAATTTTCAAATTGATCATACATATCCATCCACGCATCATCCACATCACAGAACTCGAGAAAACAGAACAATTGGGTAAACTGGTTAGCGTCGCCTGGCGGACAACACCTAGGGAAAACCCAGAAATTGGGTTTTAGAATATGCATCGCCTAGCGGGTCATCCACACCGCCAGGCAGTTTCTGGAAAATTCCAGAAACACGAACAATTTATTACATTTTAGGCAGAAATTAAGGTTCACATGCATTCCAATCAATCTAGAAACAATACATAACACATAAAACACGTAGTACAACTCCCCTTAGTCTCCCCTACTCTAGCCCTTCAAATCACTCTCAATGCAGTGCTTCAATGCAGTTTGGTAGCTGGTTTTCCTCACTTTACTAGCCCTAAACGAAAATTAGTGAATTAAAACGAAATTAATTTCAATCAATACCTTAATTGGACCTTAATAGCTAATAAATTTTAATTACGCTCTTTGTCTGTGTCTAAATTCGTGAAACTTATCACTGACTTTTTATCTCCCTAATTTCGTTCTCCAAGCATAAAAAAACTAGTTATTGTGATCTTATTCTAACCAAGATTCGAACTCATCACCATTAAGTCTATTCGTGTTTCTTAATATTTTTTCTATAAATCTAGGGATATATAATCACTTATCATGTTCAAACATATCATAACACAATATAATCAAATAATCACACTACTGGCATACATAGGACTCAAACCTAAGTCCTTTCAACACAATCAAGTACTCTCAACCATTTGAGCTAATACTTTTTCACGTCGTGAAAGTTATCATTTAATGTCATAAGCCTCCCACTACCCACATTTATTAAATAATTATTTATTTAATTATTTAAATTTCTCGGGTCTTATATTCCCCCAATCTTATACAATTTTCGTCCTTGAAAGTTAAAGCTTACTAGGGAATAGATGCGGATAGGACTTCCTCATCAGGTCCTCCATCTCCCAAGTCATCTCCTGAGTTGCTTTATCCCAAAGGACCTTCACTATCTTGATTTCCTTTCCCCTCAATTGTTTAACCTATGTCCAAAATCCTCACTGGTCTAACGTCTACCGTTAGATCCTCTCGAACCTGGATATCGTTCGCTTCCAACACATGTGAGGGACTTGCAATGTACTTCCTCAACTGTGACACGTAGAAGACATTATGCAAGTTCGCCAAGTGTGACGGTAATGTAATCTCATATGCCACTGGGTCGATCCTTTGAGTAATCTGATACGACCCGATGAATCTCGGAGTCAACTTCCTCGACTTGAGAACCCTCCCAACACCAATGGTTGGAGTCACCCTGAGAAACACATGGTCTCTAGCTTCAAACTCCAATGATCGCTTCCTCTTGTCGGCATAGGATTTTTGTCTGCTATGTGTAGCTCGCATCCACTCCTGAATCAATTTCACTTTATCAGTGGTCATCTGTAAAAACTCAGGACCAAGCACCACAAATTCACCATCCTGATTCCAGGACAATGGAGTCCTATATCTCCTCTCATACAATGCTTCATTAGGTGCATTTCAATGCTGGAGTGATAATTGTTGTTGTAAGTAAACTCCACCAAAGGAAGCATTTCGCTCCAACTACATAGGTGATCCAACACAAGCCCTCAACAAATCCTCCAAGGACTGGATAGTCCTTTCTGACTGCCCGTGGGTCTGAGGATGATATGTTGAACTCATCCTTAATTGCGTTCCTAATGCCGCTTGCAACGACTGCCAGAATCTCGACGTAAAACTCGAATCCCTGTCTGACACTATGCTCCTTAACATATAACTCTGTCAATCTATCCATCGATAATATCTTATTGATCGACAAGAAATGAGCACACTTTGTTAGTCGATCTACAATTACCTAGATCACATCATAACCCCTTGTAGACTTTGGCAAATGAGTCACGAAGTCCATCACTATGTTGTCTCATTTCCATTGAAGGATTTCTAATAGTTCCAGCGTACCTTCCAGCCTCTGGTGTTCTCTCTAATGAAGAGTGGTAGCTTCCTTTTGAAGGTCCGATATACATGATTTGTCACCTTGGGAAAAGCGGTTCTTCAAATCATTCCAGATGTTAGTAGCTTGATCCATCCACCTTGGGAAACACAACCATGCTATTGCATCTATACCAAGACGCAGATTTGGAGTTATTATTGTTAGGTTGGACGACAATACCAAGGACAAAATCAATATTATTTGTGGCATTGAGGGTTGTGAGCATTGAGCGACTCCAAGAGTGGTAGTTTGATGCATCTAGGACATGTGCAGTGGCTACATTTTCATTGGGGTGTAGGTACAAGAAGTTGTGTGATAGTTGTTGCTTTTCTTGTTGAGTATCTGCCATGGAAGAAGACATGAAAAGATAAAAATTGAAGAAAAAAAACAAAGAACAAGAAAAGATGAATCAAGAAAGAAGAACCAGGATGGCACCGTCAAAACCCTTGTGAAAGAAAGGATCTACCGGCTCTTGATATCATATTAGACTTTGTGATCAAGGTAGAGAAAAGAAAGCATAGAATTGTATTGCATGAAGTAAAAAGAGATACAATATCTTTTATGATTAGAATATGAAAAAGGGAAGTTATTTCTTAGAAAAGATCAAACCAAAAACAGGTTAAATAAGAAAATACTCAATTGCCCAACTGTTTGATTTAGACAAAGAAAGACAGTTCTCAGAGGCAACAATCAAACACTTAGTGATTGTTAAGCTTGGTGGCTACACTACACTAAGCCATATGAAGTTGTGCAGCACCATAAAAGGGAAGTTTATCAATAAATAGAAAAAAAACAAAAGTTATATGTTTAATCTAATCATTTACTAAAATGTTCTTAAATTTATTTTGTTAAGATGATTTAAAATAATTAAATATATATATATATATATATATATATATATATTTATATATATATATATATATATATATATATATATATATATATATATATAAATGTGTGTATCTTTATAGCAAATCAGAGAAAAAAAGTAGTAAATTTTTTATTCAAGTAATGCTACAACTGTAGAAATATGAAATACATTAATAATAAAGCACTGTAGTGCTCTAACTCTTTAATACATGTAGATTATAAAAACAATGGATACAAAGATACACACAAAAAAATGCATGGAGTCTTTATAACGCAAAATGAAGAATAATATTATTTCCTCGGCGTATCAGAGATAAATTATATAGGAAATTAGAATCACAAATTTATTGTAAATTAGAATAATATCAAAGCCATTATTGAATACAATAAATAATATAGGAAATATATACAAACAAAATATTAGAGATATTGAAATAATATTATTAACAAAATATGTAACACCCCATTTAATTAATAACGCTAATTAAAGGAATGTCACGCAGAATAATATTAGAAACAAAGTCCTAGAGTGTGGACACTACTCCTCACAATTATCCAAGAGAAAACCCAAATAAGAAAAGGGCACACTACAATGCCATAAAAAAGTATAAAATATAAATCAACAACATTTAGAATTTTAAGCCTAAAGACCAGCAGTACACGGGCCATAGCCCTAAAGAAAAGTCTAAGTAAACTTAGATCCAGTCCAAGCAAACTATGCAGCGGAACCTCCATCACCCTGATGATTACGGAGAGTTCTCACCTCTGCTCACATCAACAAGTTGATGATCATTGCAAAAGAAAAGACCACAACACAGAACATACAACAAAAGGGTAAGCTAGAGCCAAAATTAGTTTTATCATGCAATCAGATCTACTTTCATAGTCCAATATACATACATCATCCAAGCATGCTATGATCTTCCAATCAATACACTAAGACTCGACTCGACTCGACTCATCCGGATACATATAATCTGGTCGGATTCAGCGGATGCTTGCACTTGTGGTGGATACCTCTGCTCACCCCCGAGCTATGTGTTACAAGTGTTACAATGAATCAATCCCTCACACACAAGGTTAGTCCTTATTGAGTTTCAGGCCTCTTGCTACTCTCACCACAAGAGTCAGTCTGCTCTAAGTGAGACTAACTGACTCTTTAAAGTGTCAGGATGCAACCTTACCTTGAATCCTTACCAAATTATATAGATGGGGCATCACCATGAACTCCCACTAACATGGGTCATGGAATTACGTCCCGACCACTGAAGCACTACCATGAGGTCTCACCTAGAGGCTCATGGAATTACGTACTGACACAGAACAAACATACTCAATCAATAAAGTAATATTTATCATGCACATAACTCTCATGCCAACCTTTATAACCAAATCTTCATTCATATTCCATGTTGAATCCATTCCAACTCATCCTTCCCAATCCATGAATATAGAATTTCACCTCATACCAATACCATGCCATTTTGATACCAACCACTTGATTGAAATCACATGCCAAGATTTATCCAAGCTCATCATTCACAACTCATACACCCTCTTACTCATGCATATTCACTCATCTCATGCTTTAACATAGCAATCCAACTTAACATCACATTATGCAAACAATTTAGGGATTTTAGAAATAAAACCGCAGCTTGTGTAAAGCTCAGAAAATTCTGTATTTATATTCAAATTAAATATGATTGAATTAAGAACCAAATGAAACAAGAACCAACTTAATTGAATAACTATAAAGAAAGTTGTAAACCAAACAAGCAACAAAGGTCAATGTTGTCAACAACTAAACTACAGTGATCTTGCGATAAAAACTGATCTCACTACAGAGCTCTGATTCAAGATTGAACCAGTCAAAGTCAAAAACTATGTGTTAAGTATCAACTTTTAAAATATCAGTTCGATCCAACGGTTAACGAAGTAGTAAATTTCATTTTACGAAAAGTGTGCAGTGTTGTCAACAACCAAACTACAGTGACCTTGCGATAAAAACTGCTCTCACTACATACCTCTGATTAAAGATCTGACCGGTCAAAGTCAAGAATTTTGTGTTAAGGATCAGCTGGTAAAATTTCAGCTCGATCCAACAGGTAACGCAGTAGGAATCTTCATTTTACGAAAAGTGTGCAATGTAGAAAAAGAGTAGCGCCACATCAATCAAACATACTCACACACCATACATTTTTAGTCGACCAATAGCCTCATTCAAGCATCACAGCCATACAAATAGACCAAAAATCGGAAAAATTACTTTAAATACATAAACCCTAGCTTTCCTTACCTGGAAAAAGGTAGCAGAATATCCCGACACCCAAGCAAGTGAGTACTACCGACCATGGAGCAGATTCACGATCTGTAAAACAGTGGAATAGATTCAAAATGGGTTACCATAGTGAACCCTAGTTAGAATCATAATGACAGAACTGGGAATGAAAAAAGGTACGGTGGAGAATCAACTTACATTGAAGAATGGGGTTGAGTTAACGCAAAGAAGGGTAAGACCCAAACCCTAGCAGAGCTTATGTGGAGAGAAAAGGGAAGAGCGAGAGCACTGATTTTGGCAAGTGAGTGCAGAATGAGGGGCCTTGGCTGCTTTAGGGGCCTTGTCACCCTATGGGCCAGCTTTAGGCCCAACTAATTAAGGACAACCCTTAAAAATAAGAGCAGAAAATAATTGAACCTTACAAAATATCTTTGTTATTGATTTTAATTAGAATTACAACTTTCTCTGACTGTCAAGACCAAACACTGATAATGACTCTTTTCAATCTTATCTCAAGTTCACAATCATTTTTAATAATATAGATTATTTTAAATTTTCACTATATTTAAAATCATAAAAAATAAAAAATAAATATTATATTTAATTTCAGATTATTATAGAAAACTATATTATTGAATAAAGGTCTTTTAATTTTTCGGTTGATTTGATAATTTTATAAAATTCAAGAACTTAAATTACTCATAATCATATAAATTATATAGAATTATATAGAATTAAATTTTATCAATTAAATAACTTAATTTATTAAAAAAATATACGTACATAAATTATACTTTTACCTTTTATTTATTTGTAATAAATTTATTCCTATAAAAAATAATTAATTAAAATTTTTGAAATAAAATAAACATAGAGTGACAACTAAGAGAAGAAAAAAATTTAAGATTATAAATAATATATATATATATATATATATATATATATATATATATATATATTCATATAAAAAATAAATATATAAAATTTTTAAAATAAAATAAACAAAAAAAAAAGAAAAAGATAAAAATATAAAAAATATATATATATATATATATATATATATATATATATATATATTCATTCCCATAAAAAATAATTAATTAAAATTTTTGAAATAAAATAAACATAAAATGACGACTAAGAGAGGAAAAAGTTTAAGATTATATATATTTGTGTATTACTATTATTATTACTAGCGAACACATAGGTGTTGTCGCGACTGTGTATTCGCATTTTTTAATTTTTAAGAAATTTAAGTTAAGATCAATAATAAATATAAAATTATTTTTTAAAATAGTTATTAAATGTAAAATTAAAAAAATAAGATATGTACAAAAAAAATTAAAATAATAATTTAAGAAAAAGAAGTTTTTAGAATAACGGTTAAAAGTAAGTTATTTATAAAATAATCAATTTTTAAAATAATTAAGGGTAAAACTAGTATTATGAAATGTGAAAACAAAAGAGAGAATCCTCTTTATATATTGTTATAGATTATTATTATTATCATTATTATTATTATTATTATTATTATTATTATTATTATTATTATTATTATTATTATATTTACATTTTCATTGTATCTTGAGCTGTCAAAACGGGTAACTCGGCTTGACTCACCATAGGTTAATCACTTAGTGAGTCAACCCAATCCGACTCATTATTAGCGAGCCAAAAAATTTCGAACCCGACCTGACCTATCACGGGTTGATGGGTTAAATGGGTTGGCTCACGGGCTCACTTAATTAAAAAATATTATTTTTTATTTTTTTTCAATCAAAAATAAATTATAATTCTAATTAAAATCTAAATAAACTTTAATACAATCAAAATACAAATTATCTATGTGTTGGCTAAAAAAAACAACCTAACATGACCTAAGTACAAAGCCCAACTTAACAAAAAAACACTTGTGTGACCTTTATTTGCGGGTTGGTGAGTCAACCCGACTCGCCACAGTTCAACCCGAGTGAGCTGGGTTTTAAGTAAGTCGGGTCAAAAATCAACCTGTATTGAAATTTATAAAAAAATTTCAACCCAACCCAGCCCAAACTCGTGGTGAGCCGGGTTAGCTCGCGGATTCCAACCCATTTTGACAGCTCTATACCTTACAAGTACATTTGTGTATTATTATTATTATTATTATTATTATTATTATTATTATATATATATATATAATTAATAGAGAAACTATAGTCTGAAAAAATAATTATACTTTGTTAGACACAAATTAAAGTGGAGGAAAAAAATCAATAATAAGAACAAGTCAAATAGAAAAGTCCAAATCTTAATTTTAATTAGTAATGTTTTTGAGGTAAATACTAACTTGATTTCCAACTTTCTAGCAAATACTAATAAATTTAATCAATTTATTCATTATTCCAACAAAAAAAAAGTAATGGATATATGACCATTGAAACCTATTTTTGCTGTGAAATTTTTTCAACCATCAAAAGTGCTTTGCTTGTCTACTTATTAAAGCATAAATTTATGTGTAAAACAAGTGACAAGAAAAAAAAAAGAGAAACCAAGGGAGAAAGTACATTGTTCAAAGTGGTTATTGTTGTTTTCTTGTTATAATTACACATTTCTGAAGGGGATTAGTTGATATTGAGGAGAGTGAAATTGAGTTAGAATATTTGTGACAACTACAATTTGGAAGATGGCAGGTGGTGGCTTACATGTAGATGGAGTGCGTCACTATGAAGGGAATGTCACAACATTTGTACTGATTACATGTTTTGTGGCTGCAATGGGAGGTCTTCTCTTTGGATATGATCTTGGTATTACGGGAGGAGTGACTTCCATGGAACCATTTTTGATCAAGTTCTTCCCTGGTGTGCACAAACAAATGAAAGATAAATCAGAAAGCAAGAATCAATATTGCAAATTTGACAACGAACTTCTTACATTATTCACCTCTTCCTTATACCTTGCAGCACTAGTAGCTTCTTTTTTTGCTTCTACTACAACTAGAAAGCTAGGGCGTAAAGCCTCTATGCTTATTGGTGGCTTATTTTTTCTTGTTGGTTCACTATTGAATGGGTTTGCAATGAACATTGAAATGCTTATCATTGGTCGTATGTTTTTAGGAATTGGAGTGGGATTTTGCAATCAGGTAAGAATTACCATGAGTTATACATCACAATCATTTGAACTGGTTTGTCTTTTTTATTTTCCAAGGAAATGATGATTAACTTTTCCACCTTTGTTTATTACATCAATAGTCTGTACCAGTGTATTTGTCTGAAGTGGCTCCAGCAAAAATTAGAGGAGCACTCAATATTGGCTTCCAAATGATGATCACAATTGGTATCCTAGTTGCAAACCTAATCAACTATGGTACATCCAAGCATGAAAATGGATGGAGGATTTCTCTAGGCATTGCAGCTGTGCCAGCAATTTTGTTATGTATAGGATCTCTCTGTGTAGTTGAAACACCTAATTCTTTGATTGAAAGAGGAAAATATGAAAAAGCTAAGAAAATGTTGCAGAAGATTCGTGGCACTGACAAAATTGATGAGGAATATCAAGATCTCATTGATGCTAGTGAAATGGCAAAAAATGTAGAACATCCATGGAAGAACATTACAAGACCAAAATACAGGCCTCAACTAACTTTCTGCATTTTTATTCCAGCCTTTCAACAACTCACTGGCATCAATGTCATCATGTTTTATGCCCCAGTTCTCTTTCAAATTTTAGGCTTCGGTAATGATGCTTCTCTCATGTCTGCAGTTATCACTGGAGTTGTTAATGTTGTTGCCACACTAGTTTCTATCTTCACAGTAGACAAGTTTGGAAGAAGGGTGTTACTTCTTGAAGGTGGTGTCCAAATGTTTATTTGTCAGGTAAACATTGATTAGCCCAATAATTTTAAACTTTTTCAACCCATAACTTTAATAAAAAATTAAACCTAACTAATTTCTCTTAAGAAATGGATTTAAACCGAACTTAGTCTTACAAAATCACCTTGTAAGTTGAGGTTCATATACATCTCAAGCATGAAACTAGATATTTAAGGATAGTCTGATAGCAACAAAATAATGTGTGACACAACAAACTCAACAAATAAAAAACCTCATCAGATAGGCTTTTAATGATATGATACCATTTTAAGTAGACTTTAAGTTTAACTAGAACCAACAAAATCAACTTATAACATGAGGTTTGCACCCACATAAATACTATAAATTGAACATATATCTAATTGATGAGGGATCTCCAACCAACAATTTCTTTTATGTGAACATGCATGATTAATTTAATAAATATTACTTGAACAACTGTGGATACATTTTATAACAAACAATATTTTTGTGTAACACTGTATAAATCTTGAAACCTAAGCTAAATATAATTTGTTATATATCATGTTTCTTATTGTTAATACTTTTGATTTAAGGTGATCGTCGGAACCATGATCGGTCTAAGGTTTGGGCTAAATGGTCAAGGAGGATTTAGTAAAGTTGAAGCAGATATCTTGTTGTTCTTTATCTGTGCATATGTTGCAGCATTTGCATGGTCATGGGGACCATTGGGATGGTTGGTGCCAAGTGAAATATGTTCTCTAGAAATTCGACCAGCCGGTCAAGCTATCAATGTTGCGATCAACATGTTATTTACGTTTGCAATTGCTCAAGTCTTTCTTACCATGCTTTGTCACTTGAAGTTTGGCCTCTTCTTCTTCTTCGCGGGATTTGTGGTTATCATGACCATCTTCATTGCATTACTTTTGCCCGAAACCAAGAACGTTCCCATAGAAGAAATGAATATACTTTGGACTTCACATTGGTTTTGGAATAAAATTGTTCCCAATGATATAGATTCTAAATCTAAGGACAATAAGTCTGTTCTATAGATCCAACTGTAGTTAGGTATTGGTTATGATAAAAAAGAAACATAATTTAGAGAAGGTGTAATCTTTTCAAAATTATGTAATAAAAATAAATGAGTTGTTTTCAATCTTATTGTTGCATCTTATTTTAAGTAAAATTCCTTAATTCATTAAGTAAAAAGAATTATTGTAGGTTGTCTTTTAGATTTTTGAAATATTACATTTAATTCACTATGATGTCTTATTTATACATGCATATATATAAATATATATATATATATATATATATATATATATATATATATATATATATATATGCCTAAATATTCTTTTGGACTTTATTCTCGTTGTGTTTGTTCAATATGGTCCTCTTTTTCATTGGATGTTCAATTAGGTCATAATTTTCGTCAATTTAGTCGTTTATGCTAATAATGTTTAAATAGTTAACATCTATGAACAATGTATGTCACATGTCAGATCGTAATTTTTTTAATTTAAAAAAATAATCCACGTGTTAAATCAGCATCGTGTCACGTGCCACATGTCAGTTCATGGTTGTGTCATTTCTTATTATTCAATTTAGTCACTATATTTGTTATTTTTGTCGAATTCAATCTTATTTTTTGTTAAAATGGATCAATTGTTTCCCTTCGACCAAATTTAATTTTTATATTAATATTATACTAATATTTTTATTAAATTTACATTTTTATTAATTATTTTTGATATAAATTATTAGATTTAATTATAAATTTAATATAATTCTTATATCAATTATTAAATAGAATATAATTATTTAAAATATTATTAGAAAATAATTATTAAATATTTTAGAAAAATATACTAATATGTCTAAAATTGACATTTAAATCTAAAACATTTAATATTTCTATTTTATTTTAGATACTAAAATTTAAAATGTTTTAGTCTTAAATGTCAATTTTAGAAATATTAGTATATTTTTCTAAAATATTTCCGTTCTAACCAAAATTTGGAGTGTGAATCTTTGTACAAGTGATGACAAGATCCAATAGGTAACTTTAATGCTCTTGAATCCTGATGACCGGAATATCATTCCTCATGACTTTTCAACCCTCTAGTAAGAGAGTTTTGGATCTTTTAGGTATATATAAACTCCTCACAAATAGAATTGAAAAGGTATATAAAAATATAAAGATTCTACTAATTTATATTAAAAAGATAAACTAGAAACACAATCAAAATATTAAAATATTAATCTAGTTAAAATACAATTAATTATATTCAATTTTAATAATTTTAGATTTATCATTTTTAGATACTAAACTTAATCCAATTATTTTATATTAAAATATTATATCATTAACTCAAGAGGGAATAAATTATGTTAAATGATATTTTATATTTTATTTTCATATTTTGATCTGATTTTGTTCTTCTAACTTTAATTAATAAAATGAGAATAAACATTTTTTTGCGAACCTATAAAATTACACCAGTGCAATAAGGGCTTTTTGCCCCGGTCATTTTCTTCATTTTGCCTCGGGTCTGGAACCGAGGCATATTGGGGTGAGGCCAAAAGGTACCTCTTTTGGCCTCGGTTGTTACCCGAAACCATAA
>Ga0214543_1004675_pt1 | contig 25784 bp, 17 predicted proteins | sample CNSS2metaG_FD_160094 | JGI IMG/M metagenome (GOLD analysis project Ga0214543, IMG submission 160094) | Root nodule microbial communities from cowpea collected in UCLA plant growth center, Los Angeles, California, USA - CNSS2 | ecosystem: Host-associated > Plants > Roots > Nodule | place: USA... | reverse complement strand
GAGTTTTGGCGCGCTATCTTAAATAATTGAAATTTTCCCGCGTTGGGATTTTTATCGAGATAGCTATTTAATGCAATTATTTATTTTAATATTTATTTCTAAGTAATATTCCCTAGGGATGTTACAAGGTGGGTCACTAATGGACACACTTAAGTACCAAGTCTTTCCTAGCCAGAATTTTCCTAGACATGCACTTTCACACTACCACACTTTATCCACTATCACAGCACTATTCTAATGACAATAGCAGCGGAAGATAATCACACGAACCAACAGCTCTGATACCACTGTTGGGTATCAGAGTACCAGCACAAGTACTCACAACTAAAATACAAGATGAAAATAAAGGAACAAAAATAGATAATAGGCAACAAATATAATTTATTCAAGGAAAGGAAAAATTACATATCATTCTCTCTAATCCAAGGAGAAAACAATGACAACCCCTCTCTTGGAAATAGGAGAAACTAATACAAGGAGAACCTTAAAGGAGAAACTAACCTTCTCTCTTAAAGGAGAAACTAATATTCTCTCTTAATTCTTCTCTCAAGCAAGTAAAGTAAAAGGAATAGAAAGGGAGAGACTTTTGGGACGATTTCCTAAGGAAACACTGGACTCCTTTTATAACATTAAAAGTAAGCCCCAAAGTAAGTTCCCATCGATGTGGGACTTCTTTTCTCACAGTAGCTAAATGGCACAAAGGTTGCATTGAAGATACTTGACAAGGACAATTATACGAATCCTGTCTGACTGCATATGTCACTACTTTTCACTTTGATTTTTGGTCTCAAAGATGACCCGAATTACTATTTTTTTTCTGTACTTTCTTACTCAATCTTGGCTCTAATTTTTCACAATATCAATAATTCACTTAGAAATGCTTTCAAACATGAGCTCACATTATTAGAAAGGGTACGGCATCTCAATTTGGTCTAATTTGTTGGAGTTGTAACCCAAAATGTACCTATGATGATTGAGCCTGAGTAACAAGCTAAGATAAGCTTATCCTTTTTTCCCTCTTTATCCTCAGAGAGTAAGCTTCTCGTATCATTGTATATAACTCACTTTTCTTTGATTATATCAACGTTGTTTTTCCAGGGTGATTTGGCAAGCTATCTACAAAAGAAAAGGGTGTTTGTCCCTATATAAAATTCTACGTTTTGCTTTAAATGTAGCTAAGCAAGTAACCATTTCAAGGAACTACACGGTTCTTTGAAAACAGTCATGCCCTTTTCTTACTTTTATTGTCTCTTTTACGGTGGTTGATTTCTAAAAGGCTCCTAAAGTCTTTTTCTTAGCTTTCTAAATTTACAGTGTACTAATTGATTACAAGTTTATTGGAAATTCTACTAGATGATTTATGTAAGTTATCTTGAAAATTTGTTGTTGGCAGGGGCATGAACTATTTCCATGAATGATTTAAAGTCAAAGTAAGATCACTGTGCATCATGTCTTTATTTTGTAAATATGGATTCTTCTTACTTGTAGAAGAGAGGTTAGAAACATTGGAACCAAATTGGATTAATTTGTATAAATAATTTTGTTGTAATGTAAACAATTTATTTCTTTCTTGTTTTGCATTAGGGTTAAGTCTTCCATCTTGATTGGAACATGTTTAATTTGTAAATGTAAGTGTTTTGATGGCATTGAAGTGTTTGGTACCATTTTTAGAGGGTTATCTAATAATGTTTCAGTAATTTTTCTTTAAAAGTACTTTTTCGTGAATGTTTCAACTTTTTGAAATAATTAGAAACAATAAAGATTACGAAATTAATGAAACAAACTTTGGTACAATAATGTTCGGTTTAATAAAATCTTATTATGAAATGTTTAGACAATCTAAAAAAGTATAATACTGTTCACGTGAAGGCAATAGTGGGGGTTTAAAAAAATCTCAGGCAGTAGTGAGGGTTTAAAAAAACCTCAGGCAATAGCGGGGGTTTCAAAAAACCCCAGGCATTAGTGGGGGTTTCAAAAAACCCCAGGCATTAGTGGGGGTTTCAAAAACCCTAAGTAAGTTGTGTTTTTCCAAGGGTTGCTAAAAACTCCGGTAATTTGTTAGCAACGCTGACTCTTCTAGGGGAATTGCAAATTTTTGGTAAAGCCATTAGTAGGGGTTAAAACCTCTAGAAACGCCAAATATAACGCCCACTAAAAATAATTATTTTTTTAGTGCATACACGTCCGAAAGCATATTTTGGCTACCTGAGTTGAGATATACTTAACCTAAATATATTTAGTTAGAGCGACATCATACATCATACCAGCCAAGTATTAGGCAAAGTTATAATCAAGGTAATTAGCCAAGTAGATCAAGCCTATCCAAGTAATAACCCATAAACATTGTATAAATAACACAATACACGAAATAAATTAATTGCGTTCCATTATTACAACCTTTAATACTCTCTCACGTACTTGGATGACTTAAAGCGTTAGAGTGTCTTCTGCAGACACACCCCATTCGGTATTGGAGAGACGAGAACCTAGGTCATCTCGACACAAAGATGTGAGGTTGGAGTTTGGAGTACGCGTGGAGAGTTGGAGAAGATCTTTAAGTACATATTTGGCTCTACATGAACATTGATAAGTGTCTAGAATACGTAAAATTTCTATATAAATTTGACATTTATCATGCTTTAATTGCTCATATTTTGTAAGTAAACAACCCAATTTAGCTTAGCATTACACAATGAGGTAATAAAAAGAAGAAAAATAAGAAATTGATGAATTTTTTATGATTTTGCAGCAATTTCTCGAAAAATTAAAACTGATGTAGCTAAGCCACAAAATTCACGATTGAGCTCTAGTAAGGCGATCAAGGAAGGATCTAGAATATGACTTTTGGAGCTAAGCCACAACAAAATGGTGCTCAACACTTAAGGAGGCGATGCATGGTTGAGCCACGAGAGAATGTGCTCAACACTTAAGGTGTAAGACTCGAGAAAATTAAATAAATAAATAAATATATATTTAATAAATGTGAGGGCAGGAATCCCTAACGTGTGCCATCAACGTGTTAATTTAATTATTTTAATAATATGTTTGACCATGGCGTGTGATAATATAATCCTAGATGTTTAAGAATTATCACAAAACATGAATTGGTTGAATGGTTGTGCAATTGTTTGGTAATTGAGTTGTGATGGATTTGAATCTTTGCTAGCACAATTTAGCCTTGACTTATTTGTGTTTTATTATTATTTTTTGGTTCTGCAAAGTTAGGGAAAACCTAGAAACCCTAGTAGCCGTCAGAGAAACCAAAGAGGCATGAAATAATTTGTTACGGTGCATTTTCGTGTGGCTACCAAGCGGGAGTTTTAGAACCCTAAAAACATAACTTGGGAGAGTCTTAGAAGGTTGGAACGAGTACTGGAGATCAAAGGGGAGATCAACTATGGTGCAAGGAAGGATTCTAAGAGCACTTTTGGAGTGAGAATCCAGGTTAGGGGAGTTGTGGTTGCATTTTATGTTTGAATTATATAATTGTGAATTTTATGAATGATTGTGCACGCTTTTTCTAGAGTTCGTTAAGTTTTTGGAAAATTCTAGAAATCGTCTGGCAGGCCTTCAAAGCCATTAGGCGACGCATGTTGAAATTATCCAGTTTATGGGTTTCTGCTTTGAATTGCCTGGCGGTGATGAACTGCCGCTAGGCGATGTGCGTTAGGATGCACTATTTTGATGTTCGTGGGTTTTCTGGAGATTTTAGGGATCGCTAGATTCTTTGGACCATGGTTAACAATGTGAGATATAAATTGTGTGATGTGAACTCGTGATTAAGGCAATTGGATGAATTGATGATTTCAAGAATATGATGTTCGTGCCAATGTTGGGATTAAAATTGTATGAATGTAGCCTAATAGAGTGTGTATGAATGTTGGACACATGATTAATTGAATTTTCGAGCAATTGAATGAGTGGATCACGTATTTGGATGCTTGGGATGCGAGGAATAGGTATCTTTTCAAGAAAAACATAGTTTTTCATATTTTCGCGCAGCAGGGACCTTCGGGCACTAGTTTTATATCGCTAGACGTTAGGTTTTTTACTTTTAGATGTTGGACGCCACCAATTTTTCTTGTATTCACAATTTTTGTAAAATTGCATATTTCGGTTCGTTAACCGTTTGATTTGGGTAAAATTTTGACAGGTGATCTAAAACATGTTTTTCTTTACTTTGAACGGTGGAGATGTGAATGGGTGGTTTGTAGCTAGTGATATATGTTACTCATGATTGTTGGTTTGAATTCACTAAGAGTATGATTAGTAGTGGATGCTTAAGTGTGCTTAAGTGTTAGTATGGCCTTGATTGGTGAATGTGTGTGTGTGTGTGTGTGTGTGTATATATATATATATATATATATATGTGTGTGTGTGTGTGTGTGTGTGTGTGTGTGTGTTGTGTGTGTGTGTGTGTGTGTGATTGATGAGTATGTTTTTGGTAGTACTTGTTGAGCCATGTTGAATATATAAATCTATATATATTAGCTTGAATGTATGATGTTATAAGTGTGTGAAAAAGGCCATTATTGATGATATCATTATGACCAAGTGTTGCATGATCATGATGGGTTTTAGGCAAGTCTAGGAACATGATAATCATGCTTTAAATGTAATGGGATTGCAGGGGCATGCGGAATAAGTATATAGCTTTGATGGTGTAATTTTGCAATTGTATCAATTCGAGTATATATGAGTTTAAATGACTAAGTGTTGATGTTAATCTTAATTTGACAGAAGGAATTTGTAAAAAGGGGGTTCTTGTACCTACTAATTGAGGTAAGACTTATGTTTTGTATAAATAAATGAGTTATGTGTCTATTGCCTTATTTTTTTTCATAATTTCATATGAGAATGGTTTACTCTTGGGTTCAAATTGAATGTTGGCATTAATTTAAGATGTGAGCATAGATGAATTTATAAAGGGATGGAGATGTGCTTATACTTGAATGTTGCATATGAGCTGCGATGTTGTAAATTTAAGTATATGAAGTATACGAATGCATATTTCAGTTTCTTGATGTTTAAGAATTTAATGGTTGGATGCTAGGAACTGAATTAGAATACCTAAAATCAGTAGTGTCACATTATTAGTGTAGCGCTTGGCGGTGCAGAGTGAACCACCAAATGATTGTAGAAAACAGGGAAGCCTTGTGTATCATGGCGCCCGGTGGTGTTGTGGAACCGCCAAGCGATCTGCACTTTTGCCTAACGACACTTAAGATGTGTTAGGCGATACTACAAGTGGCAAGGTGCGTTATGATGCATTTTGCATGGCTTGTTGTGTTGGTTTTGGTTTGGGATATGCTTAACCATCACGAGCGGGTAGGTTTGTGATTGGTGTTGGAATGCGTGATTAATATGAGCGAGGAGGTTCAGATTAATGATACTCTCGTGGAAGGATACGATCGGGGAGGTTCGTATGTTCTGTGCTCACACTTGAGAGTTGCTACGAGTAGGGAGGTTCATTGCTAGATGGATCACGCTTGTTGGACTATGGACGGGGAGGTCCATAGAGTTGGACTACGAGCGGGCAAGTTCGTAGAGTTGGACCATGAGCGGACAGGTTCGTGAAAGCATTAGAATCCCTAAAAGCATGTTTAGTGTGTACTGATCTAGTATAGGTCAAGTTTTATGAGATTGAGAGCTTTACACGACTAGGGTGATGACTTTAAGGTAGAGACTTGTTGGAGCATTCCTTGAGTTATGGCTCGGAATGACATCCCTTGAGTTGTGGCTCGAGATGGAGGGTAAACACGTGAATTTCCTTAAGTTGTGGCTTAGAATGGTATCCCTTGAGTTGTGGCTCGTGCGGAGGGTCTCCACTTGATTGAGCAATCATAGGTTGTGGCCAATGATGTGCTAATCTTGTGTCGAGAGTATGAATGTGGTTCTTATTGGGAACTCCACTTGGCATTACGAAGTGTGGTCCGTAACATGATATTCCCACACGTGTTTCTATGAGTTATGGCTTGTAGATGGTGGAACCATAAGTTGTGGCTTGTGGTGGCAAGTGTCATTCGATGTGCGAGAGCAGACGATGTTTCAGATGGAACTGATGATGCTTAGAGCCGGAGAGGGGCTAGCTGGGGAAGTTTTTATGGAGAATTTTAATAGTTTTATAAACAGTTATTTTACTAGATCATGATTTTGTAATAGATGTTGAACCTTATGTAATTTGAATTATGGCGCGTGCATAACGGTTTTTGAATTTTCTACATTTTGGGAACGAGTATTAATAATAAATGCGTTTTGTTAATCATTATAGTTTATTTTATTTTAAAATAGTAATATCCGATCAGGATGTTACATAATGTGGTGCATGGTTAAGCCACAAGAGAATGTGCTCAACACTTAAGGCGTTGCATGGCTAAGACACAAGAAAATATGCTTAACACTTAAGGCGGTGCATGGTTGAGTGCCAAAAGTTGGACTGAGCATTGTCAAAAAATTTCTATAAATAAAGACCTTGGGTTCTCATTAGAAGCATTGAGTGGAGACCCAAAAATGTAGCATTATGATAGAATGGGGTTTGTGAGGCACGAGGGAGGTGCTCTTAGTGTAAACCTTATGTGTAGATATTGCTAGAATTGCATTGTAATATTCTATGAGTAGTTGAACTCCCTCGTGTCTAAGTTTGATGTGATCAATTCTGATTCTATTCACTTCTACTTCTTAGGTATTTATCTTTGCTTTCGATCAATTGTTTGTGATTTGATTTATGCTTAATGATGACTTATCACTCATCTATTTAACTAGTTTAGATTGAGTTGGGAAACTGATCTCAAACTGTGGTCCAATCAAATCATCATACTTGTATTGATGCTTATTTAAGTAGTCAGAGGGGATGCTGGAGGACAGAGTCATGCACATTAAAGTAAGGATTCGTTCTACCATGAGTTGAGGAATCACACTAGGTTTGGAGCCCTTAGGTTCTAGTGTATCAAGTATGAACCTAGATGTACATAGAAAGAGTACTCCCAGGACATTAAATGATTTGCATAATAAGTAAACAAGGTGGTAGTAATGCAGTAGAAGAAAATGAGATGAAATCAATTCATAGCCCCTACTCCACTCAATCTATCTATGAACTACTATCTATTTTTACTTCCACTCTTTATAAAAACCAAAAACCCAAAAATCAAACTACCAATATACTTACTAAATCCTTGTGGATACGACACTTGTTGATACTACTACGTACCAGTACAGTTGCTGGGAAATGATTGTTGTGAAATAGTCATTAAACATTTTGACACCCAACGTAGGGTCGAGATACACTTTGTGAAAAGAAAGATTTATTGGGTCTACAAGCAAGATGGCAGGGGTTCCCCTTCCAAACAACTAGAAATCCCTTACCATGGACTAGTATGGCTCAAATTTAGCAGCATAACTTTACCAATCTCAAAAGTGATTTTTACATGGGTGGATCACCACTATCTATAACTAAGGAAACGCTAGAGGTGTCTCCAAAAAGGAGAGTAAAAATCCTAATTCTTCAAACATGGAAACCAAGGAAGACACATATGCCAATGGTACCTTGTCGAGTGGCAATAACATGTGTCTCACAAAAAAGAAGAAAGAGAAATTTGGAGACCACCCCTGTTAAGGGGGCCCACAAGCTTCTAGAAATATTTTCCATGTGGCAAGATCTCTCCTACAAGTGGTGCACAAATGAGAGGCTTGGGAGCAACCTTGCGCACTAAGCTAAGGTAAAACACTAAACTTATGTGTTTCCTTAGGACTCATCTCCTCTAGGCCTAGAAACCTACACTACATGCCCAAAAGAAAAAGGCTTGGATCCACCTTCCATGGATGAAGCTCGCCTTCCACAGATAAAGTCCATCCACATATATGCATTTGGCCATTGTTATGGCGTTTGCCATCAATAGTGGTAAAAAATTACAACAAAATATACCAAACAGTAATGTAGCTTAAACTAGAAACACAAAAAAAAAGAAAAGCAAAACAACTAACTATCAATTAAAAAAAAAAACTAAAAACAACAAATGTGAATTGAAAAAAACTTTGTTTAGAAAACTAATGAAGAAAGAAATAAAACTAAACTAACCTACACTAAAACAGCAAGCTAAATTCAAATTTTTTCCTTTTTATGTAATACAACTATTTTCTACTATGCTATTCACTATACTATATTTACTATTTTAAATCACACAAACTAAAGAAAATAACAACATTCTACTTCTAAAATTGAAAACAAAGGTTGGAAGTTGATTCTGAAGTGTTGCATTCTCACGCTCAATAGTTTTTCTCAATCCGTCCATGCTTTTTCTAAGATGATTTTGCCAGTCACTCTATTGCCGTTACAGCAACACCTTATCTAGTGAAGATGTTTTCACGTATGAAGCAACATCAATTAACCCTATAGTAGAATCTATGACAGCTTCTAGTAGCAACAGTGGCTTCAAATCAGCAGCTATAAATGAAGATTGGTGTGAATTGCTTGAACAAAATTAGCACCAACATTAAAAGTTTCATTTAGATCAAGATAAGCCTTAAAATCAGAACCAACAACTTTAGAATCATGATCATCGACAACCACAATTGAATCCTTAAGACTAGCATTAGCAACAACAAAATCAGAATTAGATTGCTCAAATCATAATGAACATCAACATCACCAGCATAAAAAATTGGAAAATCATTTATGACACAAATAGTTGTAGAAACTAGAATCACAAGCACATGCAGTAAAATTTTTTGAAAGCTTAGATAAATCAAAATCCATACCTACGTTGTTTTTAGATTCATGTCGTTTTTCTTCTTCTTTCAATTCTGGAAGTGGTTTCAACTTCAATTCTTCCTCCTCTTCTTCAATGACATGTTGCATGATTTCTGTAGGTTTTTCAAGTTGCTCCAATAGGTCCAAATGCCTTTTCTCTTTACTTTCCACATGGAGGTCCTTTTCTTCAAACTACTACACATATTCCTGTTGTTTCAACTCATTCATCTCAATAGCTAGCTATCCAATTTGGGTCTTAAGGTCTTGAGCAGTGGCCACCACATTCTGTTCAACTTGTGCAACCATCTGACTCAATCTATCAGTTATTTGTCTTATGATCTCTTCAGCTAAGAGGCCCGCATTGTACTACACCTGTGACTGCAAATGTGACAAAAGAATTGTTATAATATGGTTCAAAAAGTTATTCAAAATGTGGTTCATTAGAGTGATTATAATATGGCTCAGAAAATTAGGGTTGTTGTTGGAAAAATTGTGCCTCACAAGGCTCTAAAGGCTCATCAAAATATGGTTGGAATGATTGTTCATTATATGGCAAAGAAAACTGCAACTCCCTTTCATCGCAATGCTTGTCAAAATTTGTGGAGCAAGATTAAACTCAGAATAACTTCCATATGCAAAATGATTATAAAAAGGGAAAGACATTATAAGCAAAGAAAAGAAAGAAAATCGATCAAAGAGACTCAATGGCATGTCTTCTTCACCAACGATGCCATTTTGATAATGCAAGTTTGGTCGCACAAACTTGATCAAACAAAATCTAAGGTCAACATAGGTCAATCCAAGCAACACAAATCCAATGAGTTCATTGATTAAAATTTATTATTTTGTACTTAAAGGCTGGCAGATTTGAACAACTTAAAAACAGAGAAAAGTAAAGACTAAATTTAAATTGAAGAGGCAAATAAAGGAAAACTATAAAATGAAGTTGTAAAATGATTACATTAGACGATACAAAACAAAGTATCAAACAATTAGCTTGAGAACTAAACTAGAACAGTAAACCACAAAAATAAACTGAAAACTTAAACTAAATAAGCTTGAGAAATGGAAAACAACAGATTTATGGAACTACATAACAAAAATAAAACTAGAAATAACGTAGCAGAAAAACATAATCAAGCTTAAGCAGTAACTACACAGTAAAATGAGCTTAACTAGGAAATCAAAGACATTATACTAACTAAGATTGATTGCGAAAACTCTTAGCTAATCCAAGAGTACCATGGCTTAAACCCAAACTTAAGTGAAATCCATTGTTTGAAAACTTAGAAAAAAAAAGTTGTTGTTCATTGGTAAAAACTCATTTAATCACATGAAAGTTTCTAAATAAAATCAAAGTCTAAATTAGATTGAAAAACCCATGGACTCATACAGTGGTGGAACTTGATCAAAAATTTTAGGGGGGGCAAATTATATTTGTTATATATAAATTATTTTTTTAATTAAAAAAAATTAATTCTTACATCATTTTTTATTCAAAATAAGCACTCATGACAATATAATCCAAACAATAATATATATGAAAGAGTAATATAAAGTTTATCATCAACAATAATATATAAAAACAAACAAAAGTTATCTTTAGTCAAAATGTTCCTCCAACTTTTAAAACCTATAAAAAAACATTCAAAAAGTTAAAACATGTTAACGACAATCAACTTATTGCCAATTAGAATTCAATAAAAATAAACTCAATTACATGTAACAATGAAAACAACTGAGTCAGGTCGTCCGCTTGGTTTTTTACTAAAAAGATAGCACGGTAAGCAATATGTAGCATCTTTTAATGGTGAATACTCTAACCATGAAGCAAATAAGCTAAACCATGTGTACTGAAATCTTCTTGGATGATCATCTTTCCAGACAACGGATAATTTTCTAGATGCATTTGATATGGACCCCATTTTAGATAAGCCATTCGTACCTCATCAATTTGATTTGGTGGGTATTGTCAGATTTGAAGACGCTTCCCCGGATCACGTTCTAAAGTATTTTCAAATTCATTATATGTAAATTTAGGAACCTTAGAGAGTTGTTTTTCGTTTTCTTCAATATTTAGATTATCATGAAGTTTCTCAATTTTAGACGACGTAGATGTATTTTTTTCATCTTCATCACAAGTCTTCCTCTTGAAAAAAGAATAAATTCTTTTACTCTTTATCATATTTTTTTCTAATATAAATTTGTCAATTCTTTTACAAAAAAATAAAATAAAATTATGAATACCTCAAATTAAATCTTAAAAGCAAGACTCAATATTTTAAGAAAACTAATAACTTCTAAATGATTAGCTTCCCTTACCTTAGAGTAGATTCCTAATCTTGCTCTTCTCTTACACAACTTCAAAGCCTAAAATAGCTCTATCTACACAAAGAAGAGTTTGATCAACAATTAAAGCATGATTTTATGATCTCTAACAGATAGAGATATGCCTAGAGCATAGAAAAGCCACATAGAAGAGGAAAACAAAATTGCTTAAAAAAAAGAAGGGAAAAAATGAACTTACTCACAAGAAGAAATTGCTCAGTCCAAAATGTTCATTAACTCTTCAATTTTGTCGTAATGCAATTTAATTTTGAAAATAATAAGGAAATGATGATGAAAATTGAGATAAAAATAAAATGAGAGAAAGAAATGGAAGCACGGAAGAGAAAAACCAAATAAAAAAGTATAAGAAATTATAATAGAGAAAAAAAACGTGATTTTTAAATTTAGAAAAAAATCCAAATAAAATTAATATAAATGAAGTAATAATATATAAATAAAGTAATAATATATAAATAAAATAATAATATATAAATATATTTTTTTAAATATGTAAAATTTAAAATAAAATAAAAATCAATTAATATAAATAAAATAATAATATTAAATATTATTTTTAAATAAATAAAAAAAAGGAAAAAAAAAATGGTTGGGGGAGCCATGGCTCCCCTATGTCATAACCTTCTTCCGCCAATGGACTCATATGATCAACATGCATATAGATTTAAACACTTCGCTAATTAGTTACCATGTAAAATCATTATTTTTTATATGATTGAAAGATAAAAGACATAGATGAATGAAAACCATAACAATAATAAAAAGAACAAACTCTCAAAGCTTAGCACTTTATGGAATCAAAATAAAAATAAAAGAAGAGAGGGTGGAAAGATAGAAAGAAATTAGGCCCCTAAGGGTTCCTAAACTTCGAAGTTTTGCACTTATCCTTTGGTCTAATTATATAGGATTTGGACTAGGCTTTTTTATTGCTAAAATCTCTCAAATATCTTTAAAATAATCATAAACATAATTTATCTTTGTAGTCGTTATGAAAATCTAAAAATATTTGGAGAGATATAGCCAATTTTAAAACTACTTGACAAATGTAGTTGGTCGATAATTTATGATATAATTAAATAGATTAATTACTTAAAGATATTTGATAAACTATCACCAACTAATATTTGCATTAATTTTTCAAATCATTCGCAATCTCCTCCCATTACCTTTTAAATAATCCAATATCTTCAAGATATATCTGTTTGTTGTGGGGATCTAAAAATATTTAAAAAGATCTTGCCATATTTAAAAAGAATGGGAAATTTTTATCTTTTGATATTTTATGATATAATTAAATAAGATAATTATTTAAAAATATCAAATAAGATATTTAAAGATATATTTTCTCCAAATTATCTTTTATCATAAATATTTATGAATTATCGAAGCCTTTTTTTGGAAAAGGATAGAGAAAACTACAAGGTCCATTTTTTGTTGCCTCTTCTCTTTTCTTGGCTTAGCCAAACTTCTTTACTTTTTCAAGCTTTTCTCGCCTTCTTCATGCAGTGCTTGGCTTGGATTTTTGTGATTTTGATAATTTCTTTTCTTGGATTTATCTTTAAGGTGCCATGAAGCTTTAATCGATTTATTTCCACACCTCTACGAGCTCAACTTAGCTACAGCTGAACTAACACACTTCAAAATATCCACAGAACATTTATGCAACTAAAACTTTATTCTTATATGTCTCCAAAAAGTGGCCCAAGTGTGCTAAAAACAAAGGGGACCAAAGGTACACAGGTACATTTGCTTTATCCCTTTTACTTTATGCTTTTTGCCTTTTCTCTCACCTCCACCTATGCTCCATATCATGTCCTCTTCTCCACTAGGGTTGCGCCAGATCATCCACCACAATTAACCTTACTTAAATCTACAAAACACATAAATAAGGATTAGCATGTTCGCTTAAGTCAAGTCAACTCTAGTCAACAAGTCAAACCTAGTCAAAGGTCAACAAGTCAACTAAGCTTTATTCAACTAAGTCAACTTAGGGAATTTCAAACATAATGATAATAAAAAACATGGATGAAGGATTAGTAAACTTCCTTTCTAAACATGCTTAGTCTTCTTAAGCATGTGCCTCCATCCTTGGTTGGGGTCAATCCTTCATCATCCTCCCCTCCTTGGAGAGAATTTGTCCACAAATTCTTTAAGCCTTTGTAGATGGAGCTTGACTTGATTTAGGGTAGGATTTGCGCCTCCCTTTTATGAGCTCTTGTTCCATCCTTTCTAAGAGTATTACTCCTAGATTTGGTTAGGCCATCCCTCTTTTCTAGATCACTCTTCCTCTTTTGCTTGTGCTTTAGGGCTTCTTTTTTGGCTTGGGAAGAGAAAGAAGGGTGATACATATCTTGCTTTGGAAAACTTTTTTTGTAGGAAAGTAACACCTTAGTGAAAGCTTGCCCCTTTTCTTTTTCTTCTTTATCTTTTCTTACTATATTCTATCCTTATTAACTTCTTGAGGTGATAGAGGTAGTAAAGTGTTCTTTTTCCCATTTTTGAAGAAAATGTATTGGTTGGTATGACCCTCATGTAAAGTTTGTTTATCAAATTGACATGGCCTACCTAGTAAGATATGTGTGACTTCCATGGGAACAACATCACATGAGACCTCATCTTTGTAGCTTCCTATAAGAAGTTAATTAGGACTTGTTTATTAACATCTATTTCTCCCTCTTTACTTATCCAAGCAAGTTTGTAGGGCTTAGCATGAGGAATGGTCTCTAAGCTAAACTTTTCCACCAACCTTGTGCTAGCTACATTGGTACTACTTCCTCCATCAATAATTAAAGAGCAAACCTATTTATTAATTTTGCATCTAGATTGAAAAATGTTTTCTCTTTGAGTTGGCTCAAGCTCACTTTGATCTTGATCTATCATGCATCTTAATAACATAGGATCTTTCTCACAAATTTTAGTTTTACTAGAGGAAGAAGATTCTTTTGAAAGAGAATAGGGAGATGAGTGTTCACTCTCAACATCATTACTCTTCTTTAAGATCATGGTCCTCTTTGTTGGGCAATTTAAAGCAATGTGATTATTACTCAAACATTTAAAACATTTAATGGAACTTGATCTTGGAGAAGTGGAATGGTTAATGTGATCACTTAGGGACTTACTTTTACTTGGTGGTTCTTGGTGAGAGTTAGAAGGGAATTTATCATGTTTCTTTTTATCATTTCCCTTCCATGAGTGACTAAGTAATGGTTGGGTGAGTAATTCTTCTTTGCCCTTCTTTTTCTTTTCAATTGAATTTCATTCCCAAAGGCAAGTGTGAAAACATTTTCAACAATGGAGTACTTGTTGGCAAAAGAAAATACAAGTCTAATGCTGAAGCAAGATTTTGATGATGATAAAAGAAGCCTAAAAGTCATCTGGAAGTCAATTTGAAGAACATGTATTTTAATGTTTAAAGCTATCTTGTAAATAGTAATTAGATTAGTTAGAATCAACATGCAAAGATCAAAAATCTGATATTTCTCGAAAAATCAATGTGATAATCGATTATCACTTAGAATAATCGATTATCCTGAGCTGAGTCAATTTTTTCAGGAAAGCACTGGAATAATCGATTATCACCTCTGATAATCGATTATCTGCTCAAAACTTTGTTTTCAGAAAATGCACTGGAATAATCGATTATCACTAGTGATAATCGATTATCCTTGTCAGTTTGACCGCGGCTGTTCAGTTTTTGACCTAATTTTTGGAACCCCTATTTAAGGAACATCAGAGTTACTTCGAACTTACCTTTTTGAGAAGCTAGAGTGCTAGTGTTGTGACTACAAAGAGAGTTATCTAAGTTTCTTAAAAGAAGCTTTGAAAAACCTAGTATGGGTAGAGCGATAACTTTTCCTGAGAGGTATTCTAGGAGATTGAGTGTTGCTGTTGTTGCTAGGAAAGCTAAGACCAAGGTTCTCTGTGTGATTCAGAGAAAGGTGTTCATCTCTTGTCTATTTAAGAGAGGTGTTTTCTTTCCTTACTCTTTTATTATCTGTTTATAATCTGATATTTGTTAGTGATTTAGTTAATCTCTTTAGTTGAAGAGATTAACAACTGGACGTAGGATCTTTTGATTTGAACCAGTATAAATACTCTTGTTCAATCTTCTTCTCTATCTCTTTATTTCATCTATTATTGTGTTTAAAGAAATTAATATTTAATTTAAAAAATTTTGGAAAAATTTTAAAATATTAATTTTATTACTTAAAACCAATTCACCCCTTCTTGGTTTTTGTCCAAACGCTTAAACATTCCGCTGCGCGATACCAACAGTACTCATACAACTATACTTTGTCTTGTATGTCTCTCTTAAGACCACTTACAAATCTTTTTATTTTCTCTTTGTTAGTTTCTTTTATTTCAACCCTACGTATTTGAGACTCTAATTCCTTAAAGTACTCACTCACACTCATAGGACCTTGGTGAAGCCTTTAGACCTTCAAAAGAAGTTCCTTCCTATAAGAGGGAGGAATAAGTATAACGCGCATAAGAGTTTTAATGTCCATCCAAGAAGCCGTGGGTGGCCCTTGGTCATAATTCTTACAAACTTTATGCCACCAAGTATTGGCATTACTCCAAAAGTCCTAAAACTACTAGATCAACTTGTGCTTGATCATTTACATGATTTTCATTGAAAATTTTCTCAACTTTAGCTTCCCATTCAAGGAAGATTTTTTTATTACTTCCACCATAGAACTTAGGAATCTTTGGAGTTTTCTTCTTTTGTGATGGGTTGCGCCTAGAAAGCCCTCTTTTCCTAGACTCTCTTTCTTGCTCTCTAGCTTCAAGCCTTTGAATGTGCTCTTGGATTCTTATGTCACTTTGCTCCTTATCTTTTTTCAATTGTTCAAAGGACTCCTTCCTAGACAACTTCAAATCCCAAAGCAATCTCATCAATGTATTGTTTTTGTTTGGAGTAGGTGCATTTGATGAACTTGCCATGATTCCTACAACAAAACACTTAAAGCCGAGACAAAATAAATGGATTAGGGGTTTGACAACATGAAAATCGAGACCAATTCTAACCCAAAATGCAACCCAAGTGTTTAGATCACACTCCCAAAGTAACAAGGCAAGGGTAGCACTCAAAAATCCATCAAAGGAGTGAATAAAACACTTTTAAAAACTTGTTCAAAACCTTTCAATTGCAAGACAAGTGGCTCGGCCACAACACCCCAAGAGTTTCAAGAAAAGAAAACTACTAAGACAAAATAAAGAACACCTGGTGACAAGCAAGAAAAGCACAAAAACAAGGAAAGCGAAACTCTAAGATGGGAAAATTATGTGACAAAACTTTAACAAGACAAAAACAAGAAAAACACATGTTTAAAGACTCTATGGAAAATACTTGACATGCACTACCAAGTCTCAAGTTATGCATACACCAAGAAAGTTCATAACCAAGTTAAAGCATGGAACTAATTAGCCAATATCACCCAATTCTCAAGTATGAAAAACTAGTAGCATAACACCTAGTGCAAAACACACTTTTAGTTAAGCAAGGAGCACGATTGCTCTCGATTTTTAGGCAAAAATTGGTGCAAAATTTTCTTCTTTCCACAATTAGTTTCATAAAATGGTGAGAAAGAGTTTTAGGTGGCTTGGACACTTAGTTCCTCAAGTTTTAGGCCAAAATCAATTTCATGGAGCATACATAAAGCAAGACATAAAGTGAATGCAAGATTCAAATACTTGGAAAAACAAGAACAAGAAAACTTCAAGTTAACATATGACATATGACTCAAGCAAAAGTTAGGCACATTTAAAGACTCAACATGACATACACAAAGACACAAACATGTAGCAATCATGCATTTAAAATCATGGATTTGAGGCTCAAAGACTAAGCATGCAAAGACATGTTATCCAACCACATTTAGGAGCTTAAAGAGGTGCAAAAACCGTAGCCAAACTGCCACAACAGAACCTGAAAACGCTGATTCACGTATTCTTGACAGATCTGACCTTTGCTGACTAATTTGATCATAACTTTCTCCACAAAACTCCAAATGCATTGGTTCTTTTTTTTCTGGAAACTAGACTCAAAGAGCTTTCTTTGGACACGAAAAAGGTATTTTTTGGACCGCTGAGTTGGTGCAATTTATTATTTTAAAATCGTTACGTTTTCTGCCAGCATTGTTTTTGTGTTTCATGGAAGTGGATTTGAACCATACCATGATCACTACAACAAGACAAGGTTAGCACATGAAAAACACAATATTCAAGATAACTTAGGCTCTAGATACCAAATGATGAAGGATTATGTTGTTTTCTTTTAAGATTATTGAATATGGTGTTGGTTGATTAAGAAAGCTAAGTGAAATCCCCACTGGACATTAAGATAGCAAGCTATCTAGATGTGAAGGTTCCTTTCACAAAGCTCAAGAGAAGAAGATGCTGGATTGATTCAAAATGAAAAGGAAATGGAAAGCACATAAACCATAGAAAACCAAGAACAATTAAAGGAAGAAGAAAACATAAAATGGAAAGGAAAGAAATGGTAAAAATGTGAGAAGCACGCCACTACAAGGCTAGGCTAGAAGCCATGGCAACCTTGAAGATGAGTGGATGTGTGCCGCCACTTGCTATGCAAGATAAGGCTTAAAAGTTTCACTCCCAAGGGAGGAAACTCTCACAAATGGTTGAGACACAAGAGTGTTTTTACTTCAAAATGTTCAACCCTTTTACATGTCTAGGAGCACCCCTTATATAGAAGAGTTTAGGGGCCTCTATGAAAATAAAAGATACCTAAGGATTTCTCTACAAAAACCTAACCCTAGCTTGTACAAACTAGGTCAAGTAGGGTTACAAAAATGAGAGACAAAAGAGCTAAATATGGTGTGTGCAAGGCTAATTTTGTTCTAGCACTAAAGGAGACAATGAAGGTGTCTCATATGTCTCCAAAAAGTGGCCCAAGTGTGCTAAAAACAAAGGAGACCAAAGGTACATATGTATACTTGCTTTATGCCTTTTACTTTATGCGTTTTGCCTTTTCTCCATATCATCTCCTCTTCTCCACTAGGGTTGTGCTACATCATCCACCATAATTAACCTTACTTAAACCTACAAAACACATGAATTAGGATTAGCATGTTGGCTTAAGTCAAGTCAACTCTAGTCAACAAGTGAAACCTAGTCAAAGGTCAACAAGTCAACTAAGCTTGATTCAACTAAGTCAACTTAGGAAATTTCAAACATAATGACAACAAAAAACATGGATAAAGGATTAGTAAACTTCCTTTCTAAACATACTTAGTCTTCTTAAGCATATGCCTCCATCCTTGGTTAGGGTCAATCCTTCATCACATTAACAATTCTCCCGTCATCCACCCTATTCTCTTTCTAAAGCGAATGCACAATCTCCTCAGATCTTCAATTGAACAAAATCCTCAATTCTTAATGAAACCCTAAACCCAATTTTGACCAATTTCTAACCCTAAACCCATCTAATTAAAATTAAAAAGGGCACTACAGTAAAATAACGACCACGTTATTCAATAGTGCACCACATCATAGTAAGAGTCCACGCTAGACACTGTTTTGTTAACTGTTTTGACGGAGTTAAGGAAAAGGACCGAATTGAACGGAATTTGCGAAATTTAGGACCAAATTGAAAAGAAATCCTAAACTAGGACCACATGACTATTTAAGCATATATATATATATATATATATATATTCATTTAATTTCTAAACATCAAACTTGAAAGATTAGGATATTTACATGATGTAGTATGACTCAAGCATAAATTGGACCTTAAAGAGTTACGTGATAAGTTTAGTATAAGTGAATTGAGACTCAATTCAAAATCTACTCTTATATAACATATTGTATTGTACTTTTATTTTTGTGTATATAAATAATTTGAATGATAAATTTATTATACTTTATTTATTAGATTATTTGGAACTTGAATTATTTTTTTAAATCTTTTTGTTATCTTCTAAAGTTAAGTTGATAACCAAAAACTATAAATATTCTTATTGAAAATTTATCTGGTTGATAAAAGATAAATTAGTCTAATCTCCGGAGCAGGTGCAAGCTTTGATTTGTCAGAAAACGGAAAAGTCTACCTGTAGGTACTCTAACACTTAAGTCAATAAGGAGTATTTTGCAAGTATGAGAGTTAAAAATGAGTATCAAATTAGATTACTCTTTGTGATTTGGGGTATTTATAGGGGTGTTAATATTTCATCTTTCACTGATTTTACGAGTGTTAATATTTCATATAAATCTCACACCTAGATCTCATGCTTATTGGGCCATTTTGGGCCTAGCAATAATAATATATTTTTGAGTTGAGTATGTACATAAGCCTCTTATAACAAAATATTATGTGAGGAAATTTATGAAGAGTAACAGTGTAAGTGTCACATCACAAAGTTAACCGTCACACTTAACTCTATAAGGTCTCCATTGAAAACTTTTAAAATTTTAAAGACACAACAGAGGAAAAAATTTATTAGAAACTCAATTGAAAGTTTTCAAATTTATTAGTGATTCAAGACATAATTATGCCTAAAATAAATATTATTAAAATGAAATTTAATTGAAATATTATTATCCAAACATGAAAATTGAAATGTAAGATATTTTAATTTTTTTATCCAAACAAGTTATTTAGAAAATGAAGGGAATTTAATTGCAAACAATTCAAATACAATGAATTTTAATTTCTTTGCATTGTTGAAATTATTCATCCAAACACAAGGCAAAGGTTAAATCCTTGAGGGTTTCTATCAAATTGTACATATATACTAACCAATTAAACCCAACCCTCAAGCTAAAGGCCTCTTCACATCCCTTGATGCATCAATACCTGCATCATCCTTTGCTCACACCACATTAGTGATCATAGCAAAAAATAATAATAAAACAAAAGACAAACAAGAAGACAAGCAGGGTAAGCTAATTGAATAAAATGATACAAATGCATTATAAATATTCCATATGCATATAAATTTCCAAATTCAAAATATATAGTGAATCCACACAACATGTCATATTATGAACCAACTCTTCTAGACTCAATATTATTTAGATATGTGCTTTTATGTTAGACTAGTGAAGTCATGCACATGTGATGATATAACCTACTCTACCGAGCTGCTCAACCAAGCTGCCACTCATAGGTTAATCTCTTTCACAGTCATAAGAATAATTGAACCATCCTTGTGAAAGAACCTCCTGCCACTCTAACAACCTAACCATTCTCCTCTACGTGAGTATGAATAGCTAGTAAAGTTCATGATAGCTTCACAAAATGGAACAGTCCTAATTGTCAAAGCACACCCTAGTGAAAACACATTACCAATGGGATTTCCTCCCTGGGAAATACCCTAAAAAGGTTCAAAACATAACTTTATCATATACATTCTTTACCTCATTTTCATATTCACATATCAGTAGTTCCATCTCAAACATATACATACACAAAGTACATAAAAAATGTGAAAATCCTTTATGTAACCACAAACTTCAAAACAAATATTGTACCGATCAAAATGAAGATTCACGTGTCCAGGATTAGTTGTCAAAATTTCAGCTCGATCCAATGGTTAATGAAGTGGGGATCTTCATTTTACCAAGAGAACGCATACTAGAAAGTTGGGTGGTGCTTGATGCCCAACCCTTGGAACACACTGACTTCTAGTGTCTGGCAGTCCAAAAGTGGCGCCCGACAACACCAAATCAGTGACCTAGCGCCCAACGGCATTATAATGGTGCTCGTTGTAACATCCTAGGCAGATATTATTAATTTAATAAAAGAAAATAATATTTTAAATAAATCGGCATTAAATATTCTTCCCAAAGCGCGGGAAAGTTAAAACATTATTATTCGTGCGCAATTCAAATTCATACTTTAACCTTAAACATTACAAAATCCAAAGTTCCAAAACCATAATTAAACCGATTACAAAATATATAAAATGGTCTTTAAAACATTTCCCAAGCTAGCCCTTCTCCGGCTCTATGCATCATCACCGTCACTTGCAACATTATCTGCTCCCATGTAACAAGTTACACGATCATCGCTAAACACAAGCAAAAAGGGTGAGCTCAGTATAATTACACTTGCATAGAGAATTTTATCGTCAACCCCTCACCCAAAGCATTTTAACTTATCCTAAAACTCCTTATGAGAACTTTTACCCTTATGCACAAGCAATCATGGCTTTCCACCATGTTCATCTAGATTTTACACACTTTGACAATGACCTTAAGATGACACATGTTGCCATGAGCCTACCACTCGTGGTCTAACCCCTACGAGCCTACCACTCATAGACTAACACGCGTGGAAATATCACGTTACTAACCACCATTCGTAACAACCAAGTGGAACTAACCAATACGAACCACCATCTGTATTCTCACACAGGATTCCCAACATCACCGGCCTACCACCCGTAAGTGACAATCAAGTGGAGCTAGTCCATATGAATAAGCATCTGTATTCTCACACAGGATTCCCAACATCATTGGCTTACCACCCGTGAGTGACAATCAAGAGGAGCTAACCAATACGAGCCTCCCACTCGTATGCTCACACAAGATTTCCAACGTCACCGGACTACTACCCGTGATCGCCACGTGTTTACATCCATTACGACTCACCACTCGTAAATGGGTCCCAGCATGTCTTATACCCAAAGTCATTACCACAAGTCGTGTAAAACTCTCAATATCATCAACCTAACCTATATAAGATGAATACATACTCAACCTTGGTCTTAGGGATTCCATATGCTTCCACGAACCTGTTCGCTCGTGGTCCAACTCTACGAACCTCCCCGCTCGTAGTCCAACTCTACGAACCTCTTCATGCGTAGTCCAACTCTACAAACTTCCCCATTCGGAGTCCAACTCGTGTGAACACCTGCTGAACCTCCCCGCTCATAGCAGCCTCAAGTGTGAGCACGGAACATACGAACCTCCCTGCTTGTATCCCCACACAGGAATACATCCAATACGAAGCTCCCTGTCTATATTAATCATGTGTTTCTAACTCCATTACGAACCCTCCTGCTCGTAATTTATCCAACCATATCTAGACAAGATCAACAAAATAAACCATGCAAAACGCATCACAAAAGCCCCCTGCCCATGCACTACCGCCTGGTGCAACCTAAGTGCCGCTAGGCAAAATTATGTTGCAAACCAACTAATGGTCCCAGCTCACTGTCAAGCGCCACATGCTACAAGGCCTCCCTGGTGTTTCTTATCGCTTGACGGTCTACTATGAGTCGCCAGGCGCTATACTAGTGGCGTGACAATTGTTAGTTTATCACCCTCAAGGCAGGTTTTAACACCTCAAACAGTTAAGTTACACATCCAAAACTCAAAATATGATCTCAACTTGACTTAACAATGCACTCCCAAATCTCATATGCAACTATCATGTATATGTACACATGCATTCACAAATAAGAGCATGCCAATGCTCAAACCGTACAATATTAATCATGTTTTTTAGGAACACAAACCAGGAACCAATAATGCCATCGAACTCATGCAATGTCATAGAAGTACCTCAAACAATTCCTAGAATTATTCCCTTTAACCCAATCTCTCATGTCAACCCAAGCTTTAACATCAACACAACGCATTAGTCTCTCGATGGTTGACTTAGGCCCATTTTATCTTGACATTTTATGCATTAGAGTTACTCCCAAAACCAGAATTCATGTTGAGCATGGAACTTTCACATAGTCATAATTTAGTAACCCTTATCTGCACAATTTTCAATATTACAATAAATCATGCCAATGCAATTTTAGCACATCCCACAAATTTATCATATGCATTGGATTCCCAATAATTTAATACACTTGTCCATATATTAATGCATGCGTAAACCAAGTGACGCATAACAGAACCCTAACCCGAAACCCAAAATAGCCCACCAACCAAGGTTGTTGGATAATGGTTATCGCTTGACGGTGAGCATGTACTGCCAAGCGGTGCATCAGTTTCTGGAAAAATTCGTAGATTTTCCTGCGCATGCGAGAAAATCCACAAAACCCTCACATGCATAAGCCCCTTATTCCTTTGCACACAATTCACCTCAATTATATTTCCACCATTCTTACATGTTCAATTAAACAAACAAACATAATAGCATAACAATTACAACATGGCCATCACGTTTCCAATTCATTCCCAAACCCCAAAGTTAACCCTCATGTTTGTCCAATCATCAATTCACCAATATAGATCCAACAGAGGCATTTCCAAATATTTATAACATGAGATGATCATTCTAAGATAAGGAATTGATTACAACACCCAAACATGCTACAAAACTCAACCAAACGCAAAAATCTACCAATGTTGCTCGCGCCGCCTAGTGAGCCTCTAATGGCGACAGGCGATTGTTGGAAAAACCCAAAAACTAAGTTCAAAATAGCTTGTGTCGCCTGGCGGCCCAAGAACACCGTTAGGCGATTTCTGGGAAGAAACCTAGAAACACGATTTTTAGCACAAAACGGAAGTGGAAGAGGCTATCATGCATTCAATGTACCACAAAACATACTTTGTGAAATACACATAGGTGCAACTCCCCTTACTTGGAAATCTCGCTCCAATTGCACTCCTAACACTGCTCTTTGCACATAATTGATCCCCTTTGACTCTTACCACTTAGCACTCACTTTGGCCTCACCTCCATACAATTACCAAGCAAATGCATAACCAATAAACCAATTCATGTTTCTTGGCATTTTATTCACACAAGGCTTTATGATTTCGTATCTTGTAATCATGCATGCATGAAAACAATTAAATAATAAAATTAATAAATTAATAGCACATACAAGACTCGGACCCAAGTTCCTTCGATATAAACAAGTACTCTCAACCACTTGAACTAGTATTGTTCCTTGTTATAACTCTCCGAATTAATTACTATAAAGATCCCTTCAATTGTGTTAACACTCGATTTTGTCCGGACAAATAAATTGGTTTTCACAAAAAAAATTTAAAGAAAAATAGTAAATAGTAAATGATAAAAAAATGGTTAAAAATAAGTGGAATTAAATATATAAAGAAGATGTTTAAAAATTTGAAAGAAAGTTAACGAGGAATTAAGAAAAGAAAATATTTTTGGACCTTTTTTTGGGCCCATTTTTTGTTAAAAATGTTAACTTTTTATTCCCTCACACCCCATTTCTATTCCTACCCCTCTTTTCCGAAAAAAAAAAACTAACAACATTTAAAAAAAAAATGCCCCAACGAACACCTAAGGCACTTTCTCACACACCTCCTTTCACTATTCACCCACTTTTTCTCTCACCTCACTTAAATTCACTCATCACCGCACCAAACCCTCTGCTAGAGATGACAAATAAACCCGTCCCCGTGGGTATTATCCGAACTCGTCCCCGTTTTGACGGGGAATCCCCGCATTGATTAGGTATGGGTATGGAAAATTCCCGACTTTTTCAATTGGGTATGGGGATGGTTATGGGTATGTACATATCCCCACCATAATACCCGTCCCCGCCATATCTCCGTCATCATTTAAATTATTAACATATTCACAATTAATTAAGTAACCATATATATATATATATATATATATATATATATATATATATATATATATATATATTTCTCAATTTTTTATTTCTTCTAATTATTTGGGTTGTCATGAAACTCATTCGCATCTCCAATATATTTTTCATCTTATCATAACATTTATGTAATTATGTTAAAATGATGTATGTCAATTACAAATTTTTTATATCTCATATTTGAATATTTCTATTATTTTTTAATATTTTTATTTATTGTATATTTTCTTTTCACATGAGTATGTTCAATACTCTCAATTTAAGTGTTTAATAGCCTAAATCTTTCATTTACTAGGTAATATAAAAAATATTCTTTACTTATTTTTATTAATTTTTGTTTCATTTGAAAAGCTCTTTTGTTTCGCTAAAACAATTATTTTTCAACCATTGAATATATATGTTGATATTTGAAAAGTGTTCTTAGATGTCTAAGGTATTTTTCATCTTATCATACCCTTAATTATACATTCGTTTTCCTTTGTGTGATTTTTTTCAATAGTTTCTCAAATTGTTTCTAAGACATACATTCGTTAATTTTTTAATATTTTTATTTGTTGTTTATTTTCATCATGTAAAATACTATTTCAGTATATTTTATCTAATTATTTTTATTTTTTAACTCATTATATCAATCATACTGTAATTTTTCACTATAATTGTATAAATAACTTTTATTTACTACAATATCAAAATTTAATGTAATTGCCATGAATATTTTTTTATCACTATCCAACATATATTGGAGTTCAAAAGATACAATAATCATGTTAAATTTGTTTTATTATGTTTATTATTTGTTATTTGCGTCATTTTGATTAAGTGATATATTATCATTTTTATTAGTGTATAAAAAAGAGATTAATTAGAATTTAAAAAATTGAAGTAAACAAACATTTAAAATATACTTTGATTTGAATATTTGTTTTCCTTTAAATTTTTTAAAAAATATTTTTAAATTTTATCAACTAGGTTTCATTAATGTTTGCAGTTTGCAAATTTAATAAATGTTTTAGTTCTCATGAAATTTTATTTGGTATTCCAATCTAAAATGTAAACAATTATAATTTATTTCAAAGTATTTGATATCAAAGAAACAACCATCCTTCTAATATTGA